>ERZ1108170.52-NODE-52-length-86828-cov-5.006142_pt1 | contig 86828 bp, 82 predicted proteins | sample MGYA00403705_ERZ1108170 | MGnify/ENA primary metagenome ERZ1108170 (study PRJEB35170, sample SAMEA104062422) | human gut metagenome | biome: human gut; feature: human-associated habitat; material: faeces | place: Denmark | collected 2012-06-15 ...
TTTTTTCTACAGAATCCTTTGCCTCTCTAATTCCTGCTGTATCAATAAGTTTCAAAGCTATTCCGTTTATTGTAACATACTCTTCTATAGTATCTCTTGTAGTTCCTGCTATATCTGTTACAATTGCTCTATCCTCTTTCAAAATAGCATTTAACAAAGATGATTTTCCTGCATTTGGTTTGCCTATTATCGCTGTTTTTATACCATCTTTTATTATTTTACCATTATCAAATGATTTTTCCAATTTTTCTAATTTATTTTCTACTTTATTTAACATATTTTTTAGTTCATTTTCTTGAACCTCTGGTGTATCATATTCTGGATAATCAATTGTTACTTCAATATTTACTAAAACATCTAAAATATCTTGTTTTATTTGGTTTATTTCTGCTGATAAAAAACCTTCCAATTGTTTAATTCCACTTTTGGCTTCTCTTTCTGATTTTGCATTTATAACATCAATTACTGATTCTGCTTGTGCTAAATCAATTCTTCCATTTAAAAATGCTCTTTTTGTAAATTCACCTGGCCCAGCCATTTCAGCTCCATTAGCCAAGCATAATTCTAATATCTTTTTTACAACAATATTTCCTCCATGTGCATTTATTTCACACATATTTTCTGTTGTATAACTTTTGGGAGCTTTAAAATATGATACTAAAACTTCATCAATTATTTTATTATTTTCAACAACATTTCCATATTTTATTGAATATCCTTTTATTTCAGATATATCTTGTTTTGTTTTTGGAATAAATATTTTATCTAATATTTCAAATGTTTTTTCTCCACTCATTCTTATTATTCCTATTCCTCCAATGCCTGGTGCAGTTGCTATTCCTACTATTGTACTCATTTATTTCCTCCTTTATTTTTTACATTATTTTCCTATCACTTTTTTAGAACAAATAAGAAAAAGTCAAAATTCTAAATTTAATCTTTTGATTAAAATCTGAACTTTGACTTCCGATTTTTATTTAATTATTTTTTTGTTATTACAATTCTTCTTTTTGGTTCTTGTCCAATACTTCTTGTTTCTACATTAGGATTATCTTGTAGAACACTATGTATTATTTTTCTTTCATATGCTTTCATTGGCTCAAGTGTTATCATCTTTCCTGTTCTTTCAACTATTGAAGCCTTTTTCTTTGCTACTTCTTCTAATGTTTCAACTCTTTTTTGTTTATAATCTTCTATATCTAATCTAACAACAACTCTATTTTCTGATTTTTTATTTGCTATTGCTTTTAATATATTTTCTATAGAATATAATGTTTCTCCCCTATATCCTATTAAATTTCCAATATTTTCTCCGTGTATAGAAATATATAAACATTTATCTTTTATTTCAACTGTAGTCTTAGCTTCTGGAGATATTTTATTTAAAAATTCATTTAAAAATTCCTTTCAGCAAAAATACAAAATTTAGTGGAGCGTTCCGCATAAAAGTTGCTAAAAGTGTTTGTGACTTAATAATGCCGCTTGCATTATTTAACGCTTAATTAGCGAGCAGGCGATGAATAATGCAAGAGCCGCTATGATAACAGATATGACCGATGCGACTGCGAGGATTTTCTGCCAATCAACAGGGTTCCGCAATTTGGGATTATGGTCAACATACCGTCTCCCTTTGCTTGTTATTGCGACATCCTCGATTACGTGTCCCTCAGACCACGCGCACCGAGCAAGACCAAGCCGTTCAAGCGCTTCAAATCCATAGGACAGACTGCTGATTCGCTGAGGGTCGGTTGTCATATTGATTTTACCCTCGTGCAGAATCCGTAAAGCCTCCTTCTCTTCTTTCGCCAGTTTGATTCTCTCCATACAGCGTTGATTTATCGATGACAAAGATAGGCAAATATTTCTATTCGCCTATCTTTGTAGTTAAACTTACTTCTTTTTACACAAACCCATAATATCCATTAACTCTTCTGCGTTATTATTAACCGCCTCTTTGTAGCAAGTGAAGAAAACACCATCGGGAAGAAGTCCGTGCCGCTTCATCCATTCTCTTTCTGACTCGTTCTTTTTATTCGCCAGCCATATCAACGGATAACCATAGCCGTCGGAAAATGTTTCGTCTGTAATCTTGGGACAGGTTTCAATCCAACGGAATCCCTGTCTGCGAAAAAACGACGGATGCACAAGAATGTACGCAAGTTTTAGTGGGTTAATTGCACGCAAAGCGTCCTTGACGTGGACGAAACACATCGCTACTTGTGTAGCAGTGCAAGTCGTTGTCAAAATGTCGACATTGACCCTATAGCCTTGACGTTCGAGAATTGCTACGACATCAAGAACGTGCCTTCCAGCAACAGCGAGTTGACTTATCGTTGTCGAACTGTCTGCGCTGTTGTTATAGATGATGCTCACGATTTTGGATTTCTGTCGGGAGCTTTTTTCGACTTGTTTTTCTTCAGCCTTGCGAGTTTGAAGAATAGCGGAGCCCTGTTGATTGTCAGCAGAGCCGCCATGCCGATTGCGAGTGCCAGCATCAGCGACAGGAAGTATTCGTAGTCTTCGCCCATCGATTCGGTGTAGGTCTTGATGTCCAGGTGTTTGCCTTTCGTGGCGTTGTCGAAGTCGGCATAGAAGTCGGTAAACGACGACTTGTAGGCAATCTTTCCGTCGGCCACGATCACCACCGCGGGGTTTCCGCGGGCAATCTGTTTCAGTTGGCTGTCGTCCATGCGGTATACGGGGTAGTCGGCCATCGACAGTTCTCTCCATTCGTCGAGTTGCTTCTCGTCAGAGCCTGTGAGGCATATCATCTGGTATTCGCTGTCGGCGGCGAGGTCGTTGATGTCGTTGAGGCGGAAGTTTGTCAGCGAGTTCATTTCCTCAATGTCGGGAATCAGCAGCAGCAGAGTCACGCCTTTTTCCGGGATGAGGTTGTCGGCGGCGGAATTGTCGCCGTCGTAGGCGGTTATTGGCGAAGCCTTCTTGTCGGCTTCGTGGTTCACGACGGTTTCCCTGCGGTCGACAAACGTCCATGACGTGTCGGGCAAGTTGTTGATTGAAAACTCTTTTGTGACTCCGTTTTTCTTATATATGAACACGTAGTTGCTGTCGTCGAACGATTCGCCGGAGTTGGTCAGCACTGTCCCCACTTTGTATGGGCGGAAGTCGATCATCGGCTGGAAGTAGTATCCGTAAGCCATAACAATCATCGCCACGATGGCAGGCATGGTGAGCGTGAGCCATTGCACGGCAGGGCCGTAGAGGCTGCGCAGCCTCTTGTTGCGCAACAGTAGATAGGCGAGGGCGGCCGTCAGCGCCACGTTTTTCCAGAACGTAGCCGTGTTTCCGAGGGTCAATGCCTCTCCGAAGCATCCGCAGTCGGGGACAGGGTCGCAAGCCATCACGTAGGCCGACAGCGGCAGCATGAACGCCATGCAGCACAGCAGAGCAATCACCGTGGCGCGTCGGAACGAGCCGATGACGAGCATCAGTCCGGCAAGAAACTCAAACAGCGGCAACGCCACCGCCATCATTCCGGCAAACGGCATTGCCCACGACCATCCGAACGCAGCCAGATAGTCGTCGATTTTGTAGCCAACGCCCCAGATGTCGATAGCTTTAGCAAGTCCGGAGAACACAAACGTTCCGCCGACCGCCAGTCTCAGCGCCAGTACAGTCCATCTTGCGGCAGTTTCCCGCCAATGCGGAGTCGAAGAGTGGCTATTTGTCATAACTCAGTTTGATGAGCGCAAACAGAGCGTAGTTAATCATGTCCATATAGTTGGCGTCGATGCCTTCGGAGATGATTGTCTTTCCGTTGTGGTCTTCAATCTGCTTGGTGCGTTGCAGTTTCGACAGGATAATGTCGGTGTATGAGCTGACGCGCATCAGTCGCCACGCCTCGTCGTAGTCGTGGTTTTTGGCGAGCATCAGCCGTGTGGTCTCGCCAATCCATTTGTCGTAGAGCGAGAGCGCCTCTTCGGCGGATATGTCGACTTGGTCGGCTGCTCCGAGCTCCAGTTGTATCAGTCCCACCACGCCATAGTTGACGATGCCCACGAATTCCGGCTGTATGCCTTCGTTCACCATTGCCTCGCCTTTGGTTTCGAGCGAGCGTATGCGTGAAGCCTTGATTAGAATTTGGTCGGTGAGCGACGACGGTCGGAGTATGCGCCACGCCGCACCGTAGTCTTTCAGTTTTTTCTCGAAAATCTCGCGGCAATCTTTTATCGCCGTTGCAAATTCTTGTTCTGTATTGTGGTTTGCCATAGCTTGTCAGAGTGATTTGTTGATACTTTCAATGTAGTCGAGCAGCTCTTCGCGGCCGCGGAAGTCGGAGCTTGAAGTGATGAATATCGGCGGCAGTTCTTCCCAAAGTTTCGAGAGTTCCTCCTTGTATGCCGCCACCATCTTTTTTCCGGCTATCGGACCGAGTTTGTCGGCTTTCGTGAAAACGATGCTGAACGGGATTCCGTTCTCTCCGAGGAAGTTTATAAACTCGAGGTCGATGGCTTGCGGCTTGTGGCGTATGTCGACGAGCACAAACAGGTTGGTCATCTGATGGCGGTGGAGCACGTAAGAGTCGATCATCGTGCGCAGCTTCTCGCGGGCGTCTTTGCCCCTCCTTGCGTAGCCGTAGCCGGGGAGGTCGACGATATACCAGCTGTCGTTGACCAGAAAATGGTTTATGAGCATAGTCTTTCCTGGGGTCGACGAAGTCATGGCCAAGCCTTTTCGGCCGGTCAGCATATTGATGAGCGATGATTTGCCCACGTTCGACCGTCCGATGAATGCATATTCAGGCGTGTCGCCTTCCGGACATTTTCTCACATCGGAGTTGCTTATAACGAATTTCGCGTCTTTGATTATCATTGGCGTGTTTGTTTTCTGCAAAGTTAGCGATTATTTGTCAATAACCGCAGTGTGTGTTGCGGAATTGGCGCATTTCTGACTTGTTTTTGTGTTCTCTTATGCTTGTGTGGGCAACAAATCTGCCCGCATAAGTTAAACTATTGCCAATACGTGATATTTTTTTAGGCTTACGCTTGTGGATTAGTCAAAACTCGATACCTTTGCAATGTGTTTTTCATGGTATTAGATTTAAGGTTAATTAAGATTGGTTGTCGGGAGACAATCAATTTTTTTTATGCCTATGCCCCATGCGCGCAGCTGCGTGTAAGTGCGGCACAAAAAAAGCCTCCGAGGGGGAGGCTTTTTGAGAAGTAGGGGGGCGTTATTCGCTTTTTTCTTTGTCGTTGTTGTCGGTCGACTCGTCATGGCTTTCGGGGATTATAACGAAGTCGCAGAGTTTGCCTTCGTTCTTCTCCAGCTTTTCCTCCGAGAGGATTTCGATGTCGAGTTTGTTTTTGTTGTTGTAAACGAGTCCCATAGTGAGTTATGCTTTTTTGTGTTTGAGCCGCAGCACGAGGTGCACGAGCTCGCCTATCCACACTACCGCCGACGATGCGATGATCAGTCTCAGCCAGTCTTTCCACCCGAGCGGCACTACGTTGAGCATTTCTCCGCCGAAGGTGACAATAAGCACCTGTCCGACGATGATTATCGCGGCAGTCAGGAAGAACACTTTGCTGTCGCGCAGACGGCTGAATCCGGAGTAGTCGCTCTCGAAACTTTTGGCGTTGAAGAGGTTCCAGAACTGCAGCATCACGAAGAAAGTGAAGAACAGAGTCACGTCGTATGCGTTCATCTCAGCGTTGCTGAAGTTGAGGAAGCTTGCGAAGAAGTCGGGCAGGTTGAAGCCGTCGAGCGAGTCCACTTGGTTTGCCTTCAGATACTGCATGAATCCGAACAGCACGACGACAAACACAGCGCTGACTCCGATGATAAACCATTTCATCGTGCGGTTGATGATGAAGTCGTTGAGCCGTCGCGGCTTGTTGCGCATCACGGCTTCGTTTGGCGGCAGCGAAGCGAGCGCGAGGGCTGCGAAAGCGTCCATTATCAGGTTTACCCACAGCATCTGTGTGACGGTGAGCGGCGACTGCTGTCCGGTGAATGCACCAATCAGCACGATGGTGCAAGCCACGAGGTTTACGGTGAGTTGGAAGAGGATGAACCGCTGGATGTTTTGGTAGAGCGACCGTCCCCACATCACGGCTCTTGTGATGCTTGCAAACGAGTTGTCCATGATTGTAATGTCGCTTGCTTCCTTCGCCACCGATGTTCCATCGCCCATCGACAGTCCCACCTGCGCGGCGTTGAGGGCAGGGGCGTCGTTTGTTCCGTCGCCGGTGACAGCCACCACTTCGCCTTGCTGTTGCAGCAGTCCGACGAGTCTTGACTTGTCGGTAGGACGTGCGCGCGACATAATCTTTATGCGGCGTGCCGCCTCGGCAGCGTCGTTGTCGTCGAGGGCAGCGAAGTCGGGTCCGGTGATTATGTTGCTGTCGTTGTCGGTATTGTCGTTCCACAGTCCTATCTGCCGTCCGATTTCCTTTGCGGTGCCAGGAGTGTCGCCCGTCACGATTTTAATTTTGATTCCAGCGTCGATGCTCTCCTTCACGGCCGCCGGCACGTCGGCGCGCACGGGGTCGGAGATGGCCACGATGCCCATAAACGTCAGGTTGTCGGCGTTGAGCGAGTCGCTCTCCACCGCTTTGCCATCGCCCACCTCCTGGTATGCGAATCCGAGGGTGCGCATCGCCTTCTGCTGGTATCCGAGCAGCGCCTCTCGCAGCTGCTCCTTTGTCACTCCGTCGGGGAAGTTGCGGCATTTGTCGATTACGATTTCAGGCGCACCTTTCACGTAGGCAATGCGCTTGCCCGGGCAAACACCGCTGTCGACCACCGTTGCCATGAATTTGCGCATCGTGGAGAACGGCAGCTGCTCCGTAACGGCAGCGTTGTCGCGCAGCGGCTTGTAGTCGGTGTGCTGGTCGTTGAGCCATAGCAGCAACGCGCCTTCTGTAGGGTTTCCCACCACGGTTGGCCGGTCGGCGCCGCGGTCGAGGAATGCCGTGGAGTTTACGGCGATTGCCTCTGCGATCAGCTTCGACTCATTGTTGTCGGCAAGTTGCTGCGATTTTCCCAGGGCGGCAAACTGCGTTTCGTAGATTCTCATCTGGTTCTGAGTCAGCGTACCCGTCTTGTCGGTGCATATCACGGTTGTTGCACCCATCGTCTCGCAGGCGTGCATTTTCCTCACCAGATTGTTTGTTGCGAGCATCCGTCTCATGCTCAGCGCGAGGCTCAGCGTCACGCTCATCGGCAGACCCTCGGGCACGCTGACCACAATCAGCGTCACGGCGAGCATAATCGTGGTGAGCAGGTATTCGATGAAGCCCATCCACTCGAATCCCGCGCCGTAGTTGTAGATGCAAAGGCGGCCTACGATAATCAGCGCGCCGATAGTGTAGCTTGCGTATGACACCAGCCGTCCGAGCCGTTCGAACTGCAGTGTGAGCGGAGTTTTCACGCCGTTGTCGATTTGCGCCGCCTCGTAGACCTTTCCGTATTCCGTTGCGTCGCCCACCGCGTCAACCAGCATCGTGCCGTGGCCCTCAGTCACGGTGGTGCCTCTGAGCGCGCGGTTTGAAGGGTAGGTGGCGTCTTTTTTGAAGTCGGCCTCGATGTGTGTCTTCTTGATTACCGGCTCGCCGGTCAGCGTGCTCTCGTTGATGCTCAGCGACACCGAGTCGACAAGGTTGCCGTCTGCAGGCACCTCGTCGCCCGTTTCGAGAATCACCACGTCGCCCACCACGATGTCGCGTCGCGCCACCTGCGTGATGTTTCCGTCGCGCACCACGGTCACTGCCGCGTCGTCGTTCATCTGGTTGAGCATCTCGAATTTCTTGTTAGCGTTCAGCTCGATGACGAATCCGATTACGGTGGCGAGCGTCACGGCAAGGAAGATGCCGAGCGGCTCAAGAAACGCCTTTCCTCCGGCGTTGAGCCAGAAAGCCTCGTAGCAGGCGATGCCTATCGACAGAACGAGTGCCACGAGCAGGATTTTGATTAGCGGGTCTTTGAATTTCTCCAAAAACTGCGTCCATACCGATGCTTTCTCCGGTGGCGTCAGCACGTTGTCGCCGTGGCGATTCCTGCTTTCCGCCACTTGCTGTTGATTCAATCCCTTTGTAATATCAGTTTCCATAAAATTGCTTTGTCGTAAAGTTTTCTCTTATCGTTTGTTTGTGTTGTTGTCAAACCTCAGTCTCCGTCCGCGCACCGAGTTGTTGATCACACCCTGGTTGAACGCAAGGTTTCCGTTGACGTAGGTTTGTCTCACCGTGTTGTGGAACGTGTAGCCCTCAAACGGCGACCATCCGCATTTTGTGAGGATGTTTTCGGCTCTGACGGTGAACGGCATCTCGCGGTCGACCACCACGATGTCGGCGTAGTAGCCCGGGCGCAGGTATCCGCGTCGCACCACGCCGAAGAGGTCGGCAGGCGCGTGACACATTTTCTGCACCACAAGGTCGAGCGTGAACACCTTCTCGCGCACCAGTTCGAGCATCACCAGCAGCGAGTGCTGCACGAGCGGTCCGCCCGACGCCGCTTTCAGGCAGTTGCCCTGCTTTTCCGACAGCAGATGCGGCGCGTGGTCGGTAGCCACGATGTCGAGATAACCCTGCCTCAGCCCGTTGCGCAGCGCGTTGCGGTCGTCCCACGACTTCACGGCGGGGTTCCATTTTATAAGGTTTCCGAGGCGAGGATAGTCGTCGTCGGTAAACCACAGATGGTGGACACACACCTCGGCGGTGATTTTCTTTTCCAGCAGCGGACGGTTGTCGAACAGTTCCAGTTCGCGGGCTGTCGACACGTGTAGCACGTGTAGCCTTGTGCCGTACTTCTCCGCCCATTCCACGGCGCGTGCCGTCGACTTGTAGCACACCTCCGTGCTTCGTATCAGCGGATGGAACTTCACGGGGAGGTCGTCGCCGTATTTTTTAATGTAGAACTCGCGGTTTCTGCGAATCAGCTGCTCGTCCTCCGAATGGATGGCAACCAGCGCGGGCACTTCGGCAAAGATGTCGTGCAGAGCGTCGCGGTCGCTGACCAGCATGTTGCCCGTCGACGCGCCGAGAAAGAGTTTCACCCCCGGCGTGTAGCTGTAGTCCACCGCCATCAGCGTTTTCAGATTGTCGTTGGTCGCGCCGATAAAGAATCCGTAGTTTGCCACCGACACCTCCTGCGCTCTTCGGTTTTTAGCCTCGAGAGCGTCGATGGTGACTGTCGGCGGCACGGTGTTGGGCATATCCATGTAAGAAGTCACGCCGCCAGCCACCGCCGCCGCCGACTCGGTTGCGATGTCGGCTTTATGTGTGAGTCCGGGGTCGCGGAAGTGCACCTGGTCGTCGATTACGCCCGGCATCACCAGTGCTCCGTCGACGTCGTTGCGCACGTCGCATTCAGCCATCACCGCCGCTGCCGGCTCGCCTTCGCCCACTTCAGCGATTATTTCGTCGTCGATAACGATATATCCGCGCGTCAGACGTCCTTCGTTGGCGATGTCGGCATTGTAGATTATTGTCTTCATAAGCTATTGATGCTTGGCGAGTTGAGGGTATTTCTTAAACCAGCTTCGGATGCGCAGCTGCAACACGCCGAACACCGCTTCTCCGAAGATGCTGCTGTTCATCTTGCTCGTTCCGAGCACACGGTTCACGAAGATGATAGGCACTTCCTTTATGCGGCATCCCATCTTGAACGCCGTGAACTTCATCTCAATCTGGAACGCGTAGCCCTTGAAGCGGATTTTGTCGAGGTCGATAGCCTCGAGCACGTTGCGGCGGTAGCACACAAAGCCAGCCGTCGTGTCGCGCACGTTCATACCCGTTACGATTCTGACGTATGCCGAAGCGTAGTACGACATAATGACGCGTCCCATAGGCCAGTTTACCACGTTGACACCCGAGACGTAGCGCGAGCCGATAGCCACATCGGCGCCGTCGAGACACGCCTGCCGCAGCTCGAGCAGTTTCTTCGGCGGATGTGAGAAGTCGGCATCCATTTCGATAATAAACTCATAGCCAGCGTTGAGACACCATTTGAAGCCCATGATGTAAGCCGTGCCGAGCCCCAGCTTTCCGCTGCGTTTCAGCAGGTGCAGTCGGCCGTCCCATTGCTTCTGCATTCGTTCGACAATGGCAGCAGTCCCGTCGGGAGAGTTGTCGTCGATAATCAGCACATCGAACATCACCGGAAGCGCGAACACGGCGTTGATGATGTTCTCGATATTTTCTTTTTCGTTGTATGTGGGAATAATCACCACACTGTCAGACTTGTTCATTCTTTATTACGTAATAACATACAAAGGTATGAATTATCGGTGAAATTCGCCCATAAATGTGATGAAAAAGGATATCGGCGATAAATTTGGTGTTTTTATTTGCTTTTCATAAAAGTTAGACTTACCTTTGTCTCAGAAACATAATAACGACAGAAGAGGGGTCTCGATCATGCGCTGGTAGAGATTCTCTTTTTATTTTACTAATTTTAAAAATAAATTTCGATATGGCAATTACCTACATGACCAAGGATGGTTATGACAAAAAGATGAAGGAAATCGCTTACCTTGAAAGCGTTGAGCGTCCCCGCATTTCTGCTGCCATTGCCGAGGCTCGCGATAAGGGCGACCTTTCGGAGAATTCCGAGTATGATGCCGCGAAGGAAGCGCAAGGTATGCTTGAAATGAAAATCTCGCAACTAAAAGATATGCTCGCGAGCGCACGCATCATCGATGAGGCTAAACTCAACACCGACGAGGTGCAGATCATGAACACCGTGACCATCAAAAACACCAAGAACGGGGCTACTATGGCGTATACCATCGTTGCCGACTCGGAGGCTAACCTCAAGGAGAAGAAAATCGCTTCGAGCACACCGATAGCCAAGGGCTTGCTCGGAAAGCGCGTGGGCGACATCGTGGAAATTAAGGTGCCGCAGGGTGTTATGACTTTTGAAATCGTTAAAATCGAGATATTGTAATGGCAACTATTTTCAGTAAAATCATTGCGGGCGAGATTCCGTGCTACAAGGTGGCGGAGGATGAGAAAAACTTTGCTTTTCTCGACATCAACCCGGTGAACAAGGGGCATGTGCTTGTGGTGCCCAAGACGGAGAACGACTATATCTTCAACCTTTCAGACGACGACTATCAGTCGCTGACGATGTTTGCGCGCCGTGTGGCGAAGGCCATCGACAAGGCGTTGCCGTGCAAGCGTGTGGGCGTTGCGGTGATTGGTCTTGAAGTGCCTCACGCGCATATCCATCTGATTCCTATCGTTGAGGAGAAGGATATGTATTTCGACAAGCAGAAACTTACGCTTCCGGCGGAGGAGATGCAGGCCATCGCCGATGCTATCGCGAAGGAGATGTAAAAAAATATCGTACAGATGAGGAGCGGGCAGTGCCGATGGTGCTGCCCGCTTTTGTTTGTGTGCCCTCGGTTGGCGCATCCCTATGTCTGTCTTTCCGGCTGGGTGTCGGCGCACAAAAAAAAGCCTCCCGTCAAGGAGGCTTTTTGGTTGTGGATAAAGAAATGTGTTATTTCTTTATGATGCGTGTTGTGGCGATGCCGTTGGCTGTTGCCACGCGCACTACGTATACGCCAGGGGCGAGGCTGTCGACGTTGGCTTGAGAGCCGACGACGTTTGCCACGAGGCTTCCGGCAGCGTTGTAGATGCTTATCTGCGAGTCGGCGTCAGCGCCGTTGACAAAGAGTGTCGAGGTTACCGGGTTAGGGTAGACAGTCACTTTGTTGTCTGCATTCACGTTGTCGACACCGCCGAAGTTTGTGAAGTGCTCAAAGTAGAAGTCGTCGAAGAAAGCCGCCAGTCCGTCTTTCACGGTGTGGCGCACGGCTACATATATCTTCTGACCGGCATATTTGCTGAGGTCCACGGTGTAGTGCTCCCACGTTTCCTTGTTGTAGTAAGGCATTGTGGTTGTCGGCATTACCGAAGTGAAGCTTGCCGTGTTGGTGTTGTCGGTTGTCGACACGAGCACCTCCACGCAGCTCTGCGCGCAAGGGTAGATTGCGGTTGTTGACTCCCAGTTGCGGGCGTAGAAGTGGAATTTCGACTTGTCGGTGGCGGTGAGCTGCTGGCTGATCAACCAGTCGTCGACAGTTGTGCTTTCGTCCTGTGAGGCGATAGCCACGAGTGTCTGGTTTCCGCTTACGGGGTCGAGCACGTTGTTCCAGTCAGAGTTCTGCTGCACGGTGAATGCCGTAGCCGCTCCGCGTTGCGGATAGTCCAGACCCGTCATCGGCTTTGTGAGCTGGCGGTCAACGTCGATTGTGGTGAATCCCTCAGGAGCGAGAGCGCCCGGAGTGTCGTTCTCAAAGTCGTAGTAGTGGGAGTCGGCGGCCATAGCCAAGCCGGTCACCGGCATAGAGATTGAGTATCCGCCATCGAATTCCACAACGAGGTTGTCGTTGACCTGAGCCTCGGCGTTGAGCGCGTTGAACGTGATAGAGAAAGCGGCGCCCTTCTTCGGCTCGATCGTTGTTCCGGCAGCGAGGTCGGTTGTGAAGTTCTCGGTTGAGAATTTCGCCGATTTTATAGTCAGCGCAGTGCTGCCCTCGTTGATTACCGAGAATTTCGGAGTTGAGTTTACAGTCTTGTAGTAGTTGACCGTGCCTGCGTTCCAATCCGTAGCGTTGAACGACGCCTTGGTGTCGGCAGAAGTGGTCACCGTGATAAGGTCGAGACCCACGCCCTTCGCGTTGTCGTAGTCGTGTCCCACGTAGCGCCAGCGGAAAGTCACCGTCTTGCCAGCGTAGGCAGCGAGGTTTACGGTTTCGAGATACCAGTAGCGGTCGTCGGAGTTGTCGGAGAGCACAGCCAGCTGATGCCATTCGCCGCCGTCGAGCACCTCAAAGAAGCAAGCGTCGACACCGTTGTCGGCAGTCGATGGGTTCTGTCGCAGACCTGTCTCGTCTTTCAGCAGGCTTACAGGCATAGCGTTGCCCCAGTAGAAGCTCATCTGCAGATTTGAGCCGGCAGGGATTTTGAAGTCGGGGGTTACGAGCTGCGATGATTTGTCGTTTGCGTTGCAGCCCACCGATGCGCTGTATTTTCCTTCGAATGGGTTCACCTTGTTGGTAGTAGACCATTTCGTGTAGCTGTCGTATTCCACGTTCCAACCTGTCGGCGGCTCGTTTCCGCTTTCAAAGTTTTCAGTCCACGGGAATGTGCTTATCGTCTGGTCGGCGATGGTAGTGAAAGTCCACACTGTTGCATTTTCGGCGTCGCCCTGCGCGTTGTAGGGCACCACCTTCCAGTTGTAGGTAGTGGCATAGTCGGCAGAGGCGATTACATAAGAAGTTGCGTTGCCGAGGTCTTGTCCGTTGACAAGGTTTGTGGCAGCGGCGTCAGAGCCCACATATAGCTTGTATCCGTCGGCGAAGAGCGCCGGACGCCATGTCAGCGTGATGTTTTTGTTGTAAAGGTTTTCCGACTTGTCGGCAGGCGAGACGAGAGTTGCCTCGGCAGGCTTGCCGCCGGTGCCGTAGAGCGGCGGAAGGATGATAGCGTCGATGAAAGCCACCGATGTCTCAGGAATGTTGTCGGAGTCGCTGATGTCCACGGCGCTGTATGCCCAGCGCAGCAGGCAGTTGTCAGATGCCGGCGAGCCGAGGTTTACGCTCACCTTCTCCAGAGCGTTGTAGTTTGTCGATTCCCATACGGTCGACCACGTAGCGCCGCCGTCTTTCGAGAATTCGAGCGTCACGTCGTTGTCGGGCACGGCATTTTCCTCGTCGGAGTCAAACTCGTTGAAGGCAGAGAATGCCACCGAGTGTGCGCCTGTCGACATGTCGAGACGCGGAGTGGTCAGATAGCTTGCGCCGTCGAGCGTCACCGAAGCGTAGGCGGTGTAGTCGCCCTCGATGGAATAATTCGACGCCTTCCATCCGTTTCCGGTCCATCCGGCAGGCGGACATCCGTTCTCGAAGCCCTCGAAAGTGTATCCGTCGGGCAACGCCACCTTTGTTGCGAGCACCTTTATCTGCAGGTCGCCGCCGGTGGTGTGCAGCGTCACGTAGCCGCTTTGCGGAGTGGTGAGTGCGGCTGAGTAGCTCAACTGGAAGTCGAGCGACTCGTTTGCGTCGAGGTCGACTACGGCAGGGTCGATTGTCGAGCCGATGCCTTGCGGATAGTCGATGCTTGTGATTTTCAAGCCGTTCTTGCCTTCGTTTTTGAGAGTGATTTTATCGGAGAACATTTTTGAGTTCATATACACCTCTCCGAAGTTGTACTGCTTTTTCGACAGCACACCCTTAGGGCCGGTGGCAGGCGTGAACTGTTTCACCATCACGTTGTCGATGTCGAGCACGTTGGCAGTGGCCTTGAGCATCTTGTAGACAAATGCCACCTTGATGCTCTTTCCCTGCCATTTGCTCAGGTCGATCATCGTTTTGTAGGTTGCCCATCCCGTCCACGGATATGGGACGTTGCCGTTCTCCTTCAGCTGTGTTGCGTTGTTGAACGACCAAATAGTCTCGGCGCCCTCCACGTTGCCATCGGTCACGATGCGCACCTGGAAGTCGTACTTGCCCTCGTCGATGGCAGCCTTCGACGCCGCCATCCAGTCGAACGACAGCTGATAAGTGTTGTCGAGGTTGAGCTCCGGAGTGAGGAGGATTTCCTCACGCGGACCCTCACCGCCGTCCTCACCGCCGGTAAACATCGGGCTGTCGACCGACGCGCAGTGGGTGCCGGTCATCGTACCTTTCTCATAATAGTATACGTTCCACCGATACCTGTCGTTGTTTCCCGTGTAGGAGTCAACGGTCGACCAACCGTCTGGAAAGTTGGGACTGTACTGGTCGGTGCTTGTCGTTTCAAACCCCTCGTTGAGGATGGTTTGAGCCGAGGCGGTGGCTGGGAGTGCCGCCAACATCGCCAGGGCGAGATAAAATCTTTTCATAATTGCACTTATTGATTAATAAATTATTATATTTCCTCACTTTGACATATCATTTAGTAACTGCAAAGATACTAAAAAATATTGGTTTCCTAACTCGATATGTCTTTTTATGGGCGTATTTTATAGCAAATAACTGAAATTTTGTCTACGTTTGGTGCATCTGTTGGCGTTACGCTATGTCTGGGTGACCGCTTTCGCGGTCGTGGAGGGGCGGTGACTTGTGGAGTTTGGTGGAAATGGCTACCTTTGCACATAAATTTGAGAAAAGCGATGAAATCAGACATAGAAATAGCGCGCAGCGTGGCGATGGACCGCATCGAGAAGGTAGCCGAGCGTGCCGGCATCGACGCCGAGTGCCTCGACCATTACGGTAAGTATATAGCTAAACTGCCCTTGTCGATTGTCGACGAGGCGAAGGTGAAGAAGAGCAGGCTGATTCTTGTCACGGCGATCACCGCCACGAAGGCCGGCATCGGCAAGACGACGGTGTCGGTGGGGCTTGCGCTTGGGTTGAACCGCATCGGCAAGCGTGTGTCGGTGGCACTGCGCGAGCCGTCGCTGGGTCCGTGTTTCGGCGTCAAGGGCGGCGCTGCCGGCGGCGGTTATGCCCAGGTGGTTCCGATGGAGAAGATAAACCTCCATTTCACGGGCGATTTCCATGCCATCACGTCTGCCCACAATATGATTTCCGCGTTGCTCGACAACTATCTTTATCAGCATGAGGCGGAAGGGTTCAGTCTTAAGAAGGTGGTTTGGCGTCGGGTGCTCGACGTCAACGACCGTGCGCTTCGCGATGTGGTGATTGGTCTGGGACCGCGCACCAACGGCGTCACCCGTCAGACGGGATTCGACATCACTGCCGCGTCAGAGCTGATGGCTATTGTCTGCCTGGCGTCCGACCTCGCCGACCTTGAGCGCCGCATCGGCAACATACTGCTGGGTTTCACCTACGACGACAAGCCGTTCACGGTCAAGGATATGGGCGTTGAGGGCGCCATCACGGTGCTTCTGAAGGCAGCGATGAAGCCTAATCTTGTGCAGACCATCGAGCATACGCCGGCGTTTATCCACGGCGGGCCGTTTGCCAACATAGCCCACGGCTGCAACTCCATCGTGGCAACGAAGGCAGCGATGTCGTGCAGCGACTATGTGGTCACCGAGGCTGGGTTCAGCGCCGACCTCGGAGCGGAGAAGTTTTACGACATCAAGTGCCGCAAGTCGGGACTGCAGCCGAGCCTCACGATTCTTGTAGCCACGGTGCAGGGACTGAAGGTGCAGGGCGGCGTCGACTATAGCGTTGTCAAGAAAGAGAATGTGGCGGCCGTCGAGGCGGGGTTTGAGAATCTCGACAAGCATCTGCGCAACATCCGCAAGTTCGGGCAGACTGTGATTGTTGCCATCAACCGCTTTCCGAGCGACACCGATGCCGAGGTTGCCGCCATCGAGACGCACTGCCGCCGTCTCGGCGTAGGGTTTGCCGTCAACCGGGCGTTTTCCGAGGGCGGTGCCGGCGCGGAGGAGTTGGCGCGTCTTGTGGTCGACACCATCGAGCGGGAGCCTTCGGCGCCACTCCGCTTTGCGTATGCCGACAGCGACAGCATCGAGGAGAAGGTAGTGAAGGTAGCCACCGAGATTTACGGCGCCACGTCGGTTGTGTTCAGCGCGTCGGCGCGCCGCATGATGCAGACCCTTGAGCGCAACGGCATGGGTCATTTCCCGGTGTGCATCGCCAAGACCCAGTATTCATTCTCCACCGACCCCAAGCGCATGGGAGCTGCCGATGGCTTCGAGCTTCAGATCAACGATGTGATTGTCAACAGCGGCGCGGAGATGATTGTTGTCGTGGCAGGCGACATTCTCCGCATGCCTGGACTGCCGAAGAAGCCTATGGCTCTCAACATCAGAATCAAGGACGGTCTTATAGAAGGCTTGAGTTAAAGGCATAAATATGCAGAAATGTCGCAGGCGCACCGGTGGGGTGGGTCTGCGACATTTCTTTTTTCAGCGCGTCGGTGCGCGCGTTTGTGTGGGATTATTCCATCAGCTTGCGGTAGCGTATGCGGTGCGGCTCCACGTCGCCCATGCGTCGGCGCTTGTCCTCCTCATACTCCGTGTAGGTGCCCTCGAAGAAGAACACCTGGCTGTCGCCCTCGAAGGCGAGGATGTGGGTACAGATTCGGTCGAGGAACCATCGGTCGTGGCTCACGACAACTGCGCATCCGGCAAAGTTCTCCAAGCCTTCCTCCAGCGCGCGCAGCGTGTTCACGTCGATGTCGTTGGTCGGCTCGTCGAGGAGCAGCACGTTGCCTTCCTCCTTCAGAGCCATTGCCAGGTGCAGGCGGTTGCGCTCACCGCCTGAGAGCATACCGATTTTCTTCTCCTGGTCGGCACCCGCGAAGTTGAATTTCGAGAGGTATGCGCGTGCGTTCACGTCGCGTCCGCCCATGCGGAAGAGTTCGGTGCCTCCCGACACCACCTGGTAGACCGTCTTTTCCGGGTCGAGGTCCTTGTGGTTTTGGTCGACGTAGGCAATTTTCACCGTCTCGCCCACTTCAAAGGTACCCTTGTCGGCGTGCTCCATCCCTATGATGAGTTTGAAGAGCGTAGTTTTTCCGGCACCGTTCGGACCGATCACGCCGACAATGCCGTTAGGCGGCAGCATGAAGTTGAGGTCGTCAAACAGCACCTTGTCGCCGAAAGCCTTCGCCACGTGTTGAGCCTCGATAACCTTGTTCCCGAGGCGCGGACCGTTGGGGATGAAGATTTCGAGTTTCTCCTCGCGTTCCTTCTGGTCCTCGTTGAGCAGTCGGTCGTAGCTTGACAGGCGCGCCTTTCCTTTTGCCTGACGCGCTTTCGGCGCCATGCGAATCCATTCCAGCTCGCGTTCGAGCGTCTTGCGCCGTTTGCTTGCCTGCTTCTCCTCCTGCGCCATCCGTTTTGTCTTCTGGTCGAGCCAAGAGCTGTAGTTTCCCTTCCAGGGGATTCCCTCGCCTCGGTCGAGTTCGAGAATCCATCCCGCCACGTGGTCGAGGAAGTATCGGTCGTGGGTGATGCATATCACCGTGCCCGGATACTGTTGCAGGTGTTGCTCCAACCAGTCGATCGATTCAGCGTCGAGGTGGTTGGTAGGCTCGTCGAGCAGCAGGATGTCGGGGTTTTGCAGCAGCAGTCGGCACAGAGCCACGCGTCGGCGTTCGCCACCCGACAGTGTTGCCACGTTCTGGTCTTCCGGCGGACAGCGCAGCGCGTCCATTGCGCGTTCCAGCTTGTTGTCGATGTTCCAAGCGTCGGCTGCGTCGAGCTTGTCCTGCAGCTCCGCCTGCCGGTTTATCAGCTTGTCCATCTTGTCGGGGTCCTCAAGCACGTCGGGGTCGGCGAAGCTCTCGTTCACCTGGTCGAATTCCTTCAGCAGGTCGAGCACCGGCTGCACGCCCTCCTGCACGATTTCCTTGACGGTTTTCGAAGGGTCGAGTTTCGGGTCCTGCTCCAGGTATCCTACGCTGTATCCCGGGGAGAATACCACTTCTCCCTGATACTGCTTGTCGATACCCGCGATAATCTTCAGCAGCGTCGACTTTCCGGCACCGTTCAGACCGATGATTCCGATTTTCGCGCCGTAGAAGAACGACAGGTATATGTCTTTGAGCACTTGTTTCTGTGGAGGGTAGATTTTGCTCACTCCCACCATTGAGAATATCACTTTCTTGTCGTCAGCCATAATTTTTTCTGATTTTGGTTGATGTTTCTTAGTGTTTTCTTGTTTCTTTGATTTTGTAGTCGCAGCGCACTCGTCCGCGGGCGATGTTGTTCAGTTTTGTCTTTATCAGCTGTTTGCGTATCGGCGAGATGCGGTCAACGTAGAGGATTCCGTCGAGGTGGTCGTATTCGTGCTGGATGATTCGCGCGAGGAATCCCTCAAACACCTGCTCGTGCTCCACGAAGTCGGTGTCGAGCCAGTTGAGGCGCACCTTCTCGTGGCGCACCACGTTTTCGCTGAGTCCGGGGAGGCTGAGGCATCCCTCCGAGCGGCTCACTGTCGGAGAGTCGGTCAGGATGTCGAGTTCCGGGTTGACGAGAGTCATTTTCACACCCTCAAGCTCAGGGAACGTGTCTTTGAGCACGTCGGCGTCGATTACGATCAGCCGTATCGGCAGACCGATTTGCGGTGCGGCGAGTCCTACGCCGTCCGATTCGTACATCGTTTCGTACATGTTTTCGACCAGTTTTTTCAGGTCGGGATAGTTTTCATCCACATCGTCGGCCTCCTGCCTGAGCACGGGCTGACCGTATAAATAAATAGGTAGTATCATATCTTCTTTCGTGTTTTTTGTTTTTTTGCGTCATCGCCGGCTTTCGAGGAAATCGTTGAGGATGATTGTGGCAGAGATTTCGTCGACAATCGCCTTGTCGCGGCGCGCCGTCTTCTTCATTCCTCCGTCGAGCATGGCGCGGTGGGCAATCACCGATGTGAACCGCTCGTCGTACATTTCCACCGGCATCTGCGGCATTTCCTTAGCCAGCTGGGCGAGAAACGGCTTGATGTAGCGCATGCTCTCCGACGGCTCGTTGTTCATCTGCTTCGGCAGCCCCACGACAATCCGTTCCACGGGCTCTTTCGCCACATATTGCTTCAGAAACGTGAGCAGCTGGTGGGTGGGCACGGTGGTGAGACCGTTTGCCACAATCTGCAGCGTGTCGGTCACGGCTATTCCCGTGCGCTTCCGTCCGTAGTCGATAGCGAGAATACGTCCCATCAGCGGTTTATTTCGTTTACAGCCATGCGCAGCGCCGACAGCCGTTCGAGCAGTCCTTCCATGCGGTCGAGCGGCAGCATGTTTGCCCCGTCCGACTTCGCCACCGCTGGGTTCTGATGCGTCTCCATAAACAGACCGTCGACACCGGCAGCGATTCCGCATCGCGCCATTGTCTCGATGAGGTGGGGCAGTCCGCCCGTCACGCCGCACGTCTGGTTTGGCTGCTGCAGCGAGTGTGTCACGTCGAGAATCACTGGTGCGAACCGGCGCATCGTAGGGATTCCGCGGTAGTCCACAATCAGGTCCTGGTAGCCGAACGTCGTTCCGCGCTCGGTTATCGCCACGTCGTTGTTGCCCGCGTCCTTCACCTTCTGCACGGCAAATTCCATGGCCTCCGGCGACAGAAACTGTCCCTTCTTGATGTTGACCGTCTTTCCAGTTCGCGCCGCCGCCACGAGCAGGTCGGTCTGGCGGCATAGGAACGCCGGAATCTGCAGCACGTCGACATATTCTGCAGCCATCGCCGCTTCTTCGGCGGCGTGGATGTCGGTCACCACGGGGATGTTGTAGGTTTGTCCCACCTTTTTCAGCACTTCGAGCGCCTTTATGTCGCCGATGCCCGTAAACGAGTCTATCCGCGAGCGGTTCGCCTTTCGGTAGCTTCCTTTGAACACGTAAGGGATGCCCAGCCGACGGGTGGTTTCCACTATTTGTCCGGCGATGTCCATAGCCATTTGTTCGCCCTCTATCACGCAAGGGCCTGCGAGCAGGAAGAAGTTGCCTGAGGCAGAGTTTTTGAGTTGTTCTATCATTTTTTCAATTGGTTTATCGTGTGGATTGCGGCACAGGCAAACACGCCCGCCGTTTCTGTGCGCAGACGGCTGTCGCCGAGGCTCACGGGGATGAATCCGGCATCGAGAGCCGCGCGTATCTCGGGCTGGCTGAAGTCGCCTTCGGGTCCCACCAGAATCGTCACGTCGCTCTCCGGAAGGCATTCCTTCACGAAGTCGCGCCTCGGGATTGCGGGGTCGCAGTAGGCAATGAACCGCTGTCCGTCGGGGAGAGCCTTCATGAAATCGTCAAACGGCGTGAGGTCGTCGAGCTGCGGCAGCGTAGCCTTCAGCGACTGCTTCATCGCCGCCACGAGGATTTTGCGCAGGCGTTCCGTCTTCAGCACCTTCCTCTCCGAGTATCGGCACAGGAGCGGCACGATGCGGTCAACGCCCATCTCCGTCACCTTCTCCGCCATCCATTCCATGCGGTCCATGTTTTTTGTCGGAGCGATAGCCACCGTGATGCGGCATCCCCAGTGGGGCTTCACGTCGGTTGTTCCGACAATCTCCACGGCGCAGTTTTTGGCGTTGGCGTTCAGGATGCGGCACAGATGGAGATGCCCTTTTCCGTCGACCACCTCCACCTCTTCGCCCTCTTTCAGCCGCAACACGCGCACGCAATGCTGCGCCTCCTCGTCGGGGAGCAGCATTGTCGTGGTAATGTCGGGAGCATAAAATCGATGCATATTGATTTTTTACGTTGTTTTTTCTTTATCTTGTCAGTTTTTCTGTAGGCTGGCGTTTCTTTCCGGAGTCGAACACCACCATGAACAGCAGAGCCACCGCGAGAGCGTAGCCGGCGAAAATGAGCCATGACGTCTGCCATCCTTCCACCTGCGGCGCCATCGACGTCATGTCGACGAAGTTGTTGATCACCGCCTGCGCGCCGAGAGTGCCCACCGTGGCACCCACGCCGTTTGTCATCAGCACGAAGAGTCCCTGCGCGCTCGAGCGCAGCTTGCCGCTTACTTCCTGGTTGACGAAGAGCGAGCCGGAGACGTTGAAGAAGTCGAACGCCACGCCGTAGACAATCATCGAGAGGACAAACATCCATACGCCGCTGCCCGGGTTGCCGAAGCCAAAGAGCCCGAAGCGGAACACCCATGCCAGCATCGCGATGATCATCACGCGCTTGATGCCGAAACGGCTCATCACAAACGGGATGAGCAGGATGCAGAGCGTTTCCGAAACTTGCGACAGCGAAATCAGCATGTTGGCGTGCTCAACGCCGAACGTGCCCTGATATTCGGCTATCGAGCCGAAACTTGTGATATAGGTGTTGGCGAATCCGTTGGTAATCTGCAGCGACACGCCGAGGAGCATCGAGAAGATGAAGAATATCGCCATGCGTTTCTGTTTGAACAGCTTGAAGGCGTCGAGTCCGAGGGCTTGAGCCACCGAGCTTCCGCCGTCGTTGCTCACCGGGCATGGTGGGAGCGTCAGCGCGTAGGCACCGAAGAGCAGACCCACGGCGCCGCAGGCGAAGAACTGGTTGTAGTTCTGCTGGAATCCCATCAGGTCGACAAACCACATCATGCAGATGAAACCGATGGTGCCGAGTGTGCGTATCGGCGGAAACACCTTCACGGGGTCGAGTCCGGCACCCTCGAGTCCGCTGTAGGCAACGGAGTTGGAGAGCGAGAGGGTAGGCATGTAGAACGCCACGCTGCAGGAGTAGAGCGTGAACAGCGTTGCAAACTGCGCCTCGCTGCCGGTGGTCATGCCGTAGTAGCCCGCGGCAATCATGAATGCGGCGGCGATGATGTGGCACGCGCTCAGCAGCTTCTGTGCCGGGACGTAGCGGTCGGCGAGGATTCCCATCAGCGCCGGCATGAAGAGCGACACGATGCCCTGCATTGCGTAAAACATTCCGATGTGTTCACCCATTCCGATGCTGAACAGGTAGGTTCCCATTGAGGTAAGGTAAGAACCCCACACAGCGAACTGCATGAAGTTCATTATCGCAAACCTTGTACGTAGATTTCTCATAAGTTTTTCTGTATTTTTTTGTTAGATTTTTTCTTGTTTCTGCTGCCTGCGTTTCTCGTCGATGGCAGCCTTTATCTCCGCCGCGCGCTCATACTCCTCCGTGCTGATGCACTTTGCGAGCATGCGTTGCAGCTCCTCCTCGGCAAGGCGGTTGAGCGGCAGCAGGCTTGCGTCGTCGACGGTGGTGTCGCGGTCGGCAGCCGGCGCGTCGTCAAACCCCTCGGCGATGAATCCCGTCTCGTCGATCACCTCGCGGGTGGTGTAGATGGGGGCGTGCGAGCGCAGGGCGATGGCGAGCGCGTCGGATGTGCGCGCGTCGACCACCACTTCGCGGTCGCCGTCGGCAAATGTGATTTCGGAGAAGAATATTCCTTTCTCAAACTTGCTGACAAACACCTCTTTCACTCTGATGCCGAAGGCGCGTGTCACCGAGCGGAACAAGTCGTGGGTGAGCGGGCGCGGCAGGTTGACGCGCTCCATCCATGCCACTATCGACTGTGCTTCGGCGATGCCCACCACCACGGGGATGCGGTGAGGTCCGCCGTCCTCGGTGAGGAGCACGGCGTAGGCGCCTTTCTGTATCTGGCTGTGGGTGATGCCCATCACGCTGATTTTCACTCTGTCGGTCATGTCGCAGCTGTTTTTGTTGTTAGATTACCACTTTCTGTCCGGTGATGATTCCGCTGCCGTAGCAGAGGTGGCCGGTGGCGTCGTAGACCACGGCAAACTGTCCGGGGGCGATGCCCTGCACCTTCTCTTCCGACTCGATGACGTATTCCCTTCCGCCGAGCGGCACGAAGCGCGCTTTCATAAACACCGGCGTGTGGCGGTTCTTGAACATGATGTCGACCGGCTCGGTCTGTCCCTCCCACGGGTTTCCGCTGATGAAGTGCATCTCGTCGAGGTGGAGCGTCTTGCCATACTGCTTGTCGGTGTCGTATCCGCGGCTGACGTAGATAGTGTTGTCAGCCACGTTCTTCTTCACCACATACCACGGGCCTCCGCTCAGCCCCAAGCCCTTGCGCTGACCGATGGTGTGGAACCAGAATCCGCGGTGCTCGCCGATTTTCTTGCCTGTCTCCAGCTCGATGATGTTGCCCTTCTTCTCGCCCAGATGGCGGCGGATGAAGTCATTGTAGTTGATTTTGCCCAGGAAGCATATTCCCTGGCTGTCCTTGCGGTAGGCGTTGGGCAGTTTCGCCTGCTGCGCTATGCGCCTCACCTCCTCCTTCGGCATCGAGCCGATGGGGAACGTCAGGTGCATCAGCTGCTCGTAGGAAATCTGCGCGAGGAAGTCGGTCTGGTCCTTCACCGGGTCGACCGCCGTTGCGAGATATTTGCGCCCGTCGACAAAGGTGGTCGTGGCGTAGTGTCCGGTGGCTGTTATGTCGAAGTCCTTGCCCCAACGCTGCTCGAAGTAGCCGAACTTTATCATCTTGTTGCACATCATATCGGGGTTTGGCGTCAGCCCGCTTCTGACGGTGCGCAGCGCATATTCCATCACGTTGTCCCAGTATTCCTGGTGTAGCGACACCACCTCGAGCGGCAGCCCGTAGCGGTGGGCTATGGCGGTACACATCTCGATGTCTTCCTCGGCGGAGCAGTCGCCCTCGCCGTTGTCCATTCCGATGCGGATGTAGAATAGCGTCAGGTCGTGTCCCTCCTCCTTGAGTTTGTGCACCACGACGGCGCTGTCGACGCCTCCCGAAATCAATACGGCTGTTCTCATTGTATATTTATTCTTTTCCTCCTAAAAGTTTTTAAGTTCGTTAAGGCTGTCCTTGTTGGTGAAGTAGAGCGACAGCAGATAGTCGACCGACACCTTTCCCGGACCTGCCAGCATTATAAACACAAACATGCCGACAAAGAGCAGCGGCACGTAGCCCAGCTGCAGGCTCGACATCAGCGCCACCTCGCCCATAGGCATATTGGCGATGCCCGCCATCAGTCCGTTGTCGAGGATATACCATTCAGCCACCGCCATGGAGAGCGTGGGCAGCACCACGGAGAAGCGGGTGAGGAATCCGAAGATCAGGAATGCCGAGCAGACCACCTCGATGGCTATCATCGTGTCGAGCGTGGCGGCGGAGCCCATGCCGAGGAGGTCGGGGAAATATTTCACAAAGAAGTCGTAGTTTGCAATCTGGCGGATGCCGAACTGCATGAACATCACGCCGGCAAACACGCGGATGAAGAAGCGCGACAGGTTGCCGTAGGTGCGGTATGCCTCGGCGACGAATATGCGCCGTAGGAGTTTGCGATGTCTTCTCATATCTCAGTTGTTTTTATTTGTCGTTTGCCTGCGCCACGCTCTCGATGGCGCGCAGCAGGCTGTCGATGTCGACAAATTTGGTGGTTATCTTCTTGTCGCTGTCGAGCACGTAGACCGCCGGACGCAGACGCTGGTCGTAGGCTGCGGTGTCGATGCATGCCACTTCCCAGTCGGCTGGCTCGGTGGCAAGCTTGCTCTCTACTGCCGCGGGGTCGCCGCCATAGACGGAGACAATGCGCAGATGCCCCTCCTTGATGAGCGACGAGGCGGCTATGCTTGCGCTCAGGCGCACTTTGTAGATTGAGCAGTCGATGCATCCGTCGGAGTTGAAAAAGAGGATTGTGGTGCCTGCGGTGAGCCCGTAGAGCGATGCCGCTCCGGCTGGCGACTGGCGCAGCGGGAAGTCGGCTACGGTGGCGCCCACTGCCGAGTTGGCGAGCACCGCCGCCTGTGCCTGCAGCTTTGCCTTCAGAGCCTTGTCGACCTTCTTGGCGGCGGCTATGTTGTCGGCAAACATCGTGTAGACCTCGTCGGAGCAGTACTGGCTGCGGAGGTTGAGCACGTCGGAGTGGAGCATGCCTACGGTGAGGTTGAGGTTGGTGGGGTTCTTCGACACGCGCTCCACGTATTTCTTTATCGATTTCTCGACCACAGCCTTGTCGGCGAGCGCGAAAAACGACAGATAGTCGGTAAACGTGTTGTGGAACGCGGCGAGGTCGGTGACGGCGGTCTTCTCAAGGTCGCACTTGTCCCAGAGATGCTCCACCATGAAGTTGGCGCGCATAGCCGGCTTGGTGAGCTTGTCGGGCACCGACGGGTATTCAAACAGTGTGGCAGGAGCTGCCGGCTCTGCAGCCCTGGCGGAGCCTGCCGCGATGACAACGGCAAGCGCCGCCGCCGTGAAAATATTTATTATCTTCATGTTTCTTTCAGTTATATCAATCCTAATTTATGCAAAGTTACAATTATTTGGTTACAAACTGAAGAAAAAAACCGACAAAAAACCATTTTCACAGGCGCGGCGGCGCGCGGGGAGGGGGCTATCGGCGGTAGGAGCCGTTGCGGAACCTCACCACCTCCATCACCTCGCGCATGCGGTCGCCGATGCGGTCGCCGTATCTCTTTGTGATGTCGGCTGGAGTCATGTTGGTGGAGATGAGCGTGGGCAGCGAGCGGTCGTAGCGTATCTCGAGCAGGTCGCGCATGGGGGCGGTCATGTTGCCGAACTCCATCACCTCGCGCGGCTCTGTGCCCAGGTCGTCGATGGCGAGCAGCGGTGCGCGCGCCACGTTGTGCCATTCGGCGACCGACGTGCGGTGCATCTCGGTGAGCGCCACAGCGTTGTAGAGCGGCATCCTCATGCGCTTTCCCGTCATTGGGTCTCTGAGGTCGAAGGCGTTTACGAGGCTCTGCAGGGCTCTCAGAAACGTGGTCTTGCCGTTGCCGTATCTGCCCGCCAGCAGCAGGCTGTGGCGCGGCGAGGCGTTGACCGTCCATGCCGCCGTCTGCCTCACACACTGCTCGAAGTCGCCGTCGGGCGAGATGCTGTGTCCGCGGCTTTCCACCTCCGCCGCCACCGCCATTGCGAGGCAGCTCTCGGCATACTCCTGGCTCACGGGAAGCCTAAAACGGGGCATCATAGGCATCCGTCCCATCAGCTGGAGCTTCAATTGGTCGTTGATTCTCATAGAAGTCTTGTTTAAAGGTTTTGCACTTATGTTTATTGAAAGTCTTGATGTATTCGCGGTTCATCTTGTTGACGAAGTGGGCGCGGCAGTCGTCAACCGTCTTGGTTCTGACGCCGCAGGAGCGCAGGTATCCGAAAAACTCATGTATGAATGGCAGCAGCTCCGCCGTCTGCGCCGGACCGCGGTGTTTTTCTGTCAGCTTCACCACGTCTGTCTGCCAATTGTGGTCGGCAACAAGAATTTTTTCGATTTCATCAATCGGTTTTTCCTCCGTAGAGAGAGAAATATTTTCTTTGTCTATGTCTTTATCTTTATATAAGGTCTCCTTAGTGGTAGGCTTAGTGGTAGGTTTAGTGGTTGTCTTAGTGGTTGCCTTAGTGGTTGCGGATGTGACAATGCGGTAGACCGGCGTGCGGGAGTTGCGCACACCTTCGCGGCATTCGATCAGCCCTTTTTCCCTGAGGCTCTGACGCGCGCGGATAATCGTGGAGCGGCGCATGCCGATGGATGCGCACAGCTCGGCGGTGGCAACGGCAATCTCGTCTTCCCACATGTTGCGGTTCGCCATGTTGAGGAGATAGAAGTAGACGGCAATCTCAGCCGACGAGAAATGGTCGAACTGATGAATCTTCCAGAATCGGTTTATGATTTCGATGTAAGTCATGGTGGATGTGTGTTTTTTTGTTTTCTGCTGCAAAGTTACATGTGGAGGAGTGCCGCTTTTCGGAAAAAAGAGACAACCTCACATATTTTTTTGATTGCAAAGGTGCATTTTTCCTTGCGCAACGGCATTGTTTATTCAAAAAATGCGTATTTTTGCGATTATGAATAACCGGATAAACGAAATTCAAGACGAAATCATCGATGAGTTCAGTGGCTTCAGCGACTGGATGGACAAGTATTCATACATCATCGAGATGGGCAACGCGCTTCCGCCTATCGACGAGCGCCACAAGACGCCCGACAACATTATCGAAGGATGCCAGAGCCGCGTGTGGCTCAACGCCGAGTACAGAGACGGCAAAATCCACTTCGCCGCCGACAGCGACGCGATTATCGTGAAGGGCATAATATCGATGCTCGTGCGCGTGCTCTCCGACCAGACGCCTGCCGACATCCTCGACGCAAACCTCTACTTCATCGACAGCATCGGGCTGACCGAGCACCTGTCGCCGACGCGCAGCAACGGGCTGCTCGCCATGGTGAAGCAGATAAAGATGTATGCGCTCGCCTATAAAACAAAAGAACAACAACAGCAATGAACAGTCAACTGAAACAACCGCTTGTGCTGACAGCCATAGGCGCGACCCTCGCCGTGGCGGTGGTCTATGCCGCCGTGCCGCTCTTCTCCATCCCGCTGTTCGGATTCGGCTACGGATGGGAGTATGTGGCAACATTCTTCAAAATCGGAAAATACTTGGAGATGGTGCCCTTCCTGATGCCGTTTATCGGCTTGGTGGGCACAGCCGCGACCCTCGTCACGAAAAGCCGCGGAGCGCACGTGCTCTCAATCTCGTTTGCCGCGCTGCCGCTGATGTTTTTCGGCTACTTCGTCTACATGATTGCGAGCTATCCGCAGGGCGACATCCTCGGCGCCGGAATGGAGAAAATCTCAATTCTCTCCACCTTGAGCTGGTCGGTGTGGGCGTGTCTGGCATTGTCGCTGGCGGCTTTCGCGGTGGCGGTGGCTAATGTATATAAAGAAAACAAAAACAAATAAATATACAAACCGTAAAAAAACTTCCATTTATGTTTAAAAACCATCCAAAAGGACTACTCGCAGCCGCCCTCTCAAATATGGGCGAACGGTTCGGCTACTACATCATGAACGCCGTGCTGGTGCTGTTCCTATGCTCAAAGTTCGGCTTGTCTGACGAAGTGAGCGCAATCATCTACTCCGTGTTCTACTGCGGCATCTACGTGCTCAGCCTCGTGGGAGGCATCATCGCCGACAAGTCGCAGAAATACAAAATGACAATCATGGCGGGACTTATCGTGATGGCGCTCGGCTACGTGATTCTCTCCGTGCCGGTGCTCTCCACTCCCGACAACATAGGATGGCTGCTGCCGGTAACCTGCGTGGCGCTGTTCCTCATTGCCTTCGGCAACGGCTTGTTCAAGGGCAACCTGCAGGCTATCGTCGGTCAGATGTACGACAATTTCGAGGCTGAGGCGGCTCTCAAGGGCGAGGACGCCCTGCGCGAGGCGAAAAGCCGCCGCGACTCGGGCTTCCAAATCTTCTACGTCTTCATCAACATCGGCGGACTCGTAGCTCCGTTTGTGGCACCGCTGCTCCGCGAGTGGTGGCTCAAGGCAAACCACATGCTCTACAACGCCGACCTCCCCGCGCTCTGCCATAAATTCATCGACGGAGCGGCGATGAAGGCCAACGAGACGGCAAACCTCGCAACCCTCGCCAAAGACGCCAACATGGGCGAGACCGTCACCGACATGTCGGCTTTCTGCACGCAGTATCTCGACGTGTTCAACACCGGTATCCACTACTCGTTTATCGCGTCGGTGGCAGCAATGCTCATCTCGCTCGTCATCTTCATCGCTTGCCGTCAAGTGTTCCCGACACCGGGCAAGAAGGAGAAGAAAGAAACCGTAAACTACTCTGCCGACGAGAAAGCAGCGATGGCAAAGGAAATCAAGCAGCGCATGTATGCTCTCTTCGCAGTGCTTGGAATAGTTATCTTCTTCTGGTTCTCGTTCCACCAGAACGGACAGTCGCTCGCCTACTTCGCACGCGACTTCGTGCAGACCGACAAGATAGCACCGGAGATATGGCAGGCAATCAACCCGTTTTTCGTGATCGTGCTCACGCCGCTCATCATGCTCTTCTTCGGATACTTCACACGCCGCGGACGCGAAATCTCGACACCGAAGAAAATCGCATTCGGTATGGGCATCGCCGGACTCGCATTCCTCTTCCTCGCAATCTTCTCTTGGACACAGGGATACCAGTCGGCTGAGACATTCAAGGAAATGGACGCTGTGGCAAAAGCGGGCATGAAGGCTGGACCATGGGTGCTCATCGTGGTCTACTTCTTCCTCACCGTTGCCGAACTCTTCATCTCGCCGCTCGGACTCTCGTTTGTGTCGAAGGTGGCGCCGAAAAACCTGCAGGGTCTCTGCCAGGGTCTGTGGCTCGGTGCTACTGCCCTCGGAAACCTGTTCCTTTGGATTGGCCCGTTGATGTACAACAAATGGCCTATCTGGGAATGCTGGGGTGTGTTCCTCGTCGTGTGTGCCGTCTCTATGGGCGTGATGCTCGGTATGGTGAAATGGCTTGAAAGAGTGACCAAATAACAAATTCCCTCATACACCAGCTAAAAGCGCACCTAACCGGTGCGCTTTTTTTCTTTAGGGTCCTTAGAGTCTCTAGGGTCTCTAGAGTCTCTAAGGCGAAAAAGCATTGGTTTGTTTTGCTTTTTCGCTCACCTTGCACTATCTTTGCATCGGAAGAACAAAGGGGTGCCTTAGGGCTGAGATTATACCCTCCGAACCTGATACGGATAATGCCGGCGCAGGGATTGTGTGACATAATATTCTCCTTTTTCATAGGCACTTTTGTTCGTCAAGCAAAAAAAGAGTGCGTATGGCTAAATATCCAATAGTTCTGACAATCGCAGGCTCCGACTCTTCGGGCGGAGCGGGCATACAGGCCGACATAAAGACAATGTCGGCTATCGGCGTTTATGCGGCTTCGGCTGTCACGGCGGTGACGGCGCAAAACACGCTCGGCGTCGACGGCGTGCAGGGCATCGACCCCGACATGGTGGCGCGGCAGATTGACGCCGTGTTCTCCGACTTGCGCCCCGACGCGGTGAAAATCGGGATGCTCTACTCGCGGAGCATCGTGGAGGCGGTTGCCGACAGGTTCTGCCACTGGCGTCCGCAAAACGTGGTGCTCGACCCTGTGATGATTTCCACAAGCGGAAGCCGGCTCATTGAGGAGGACGCCGTCGAAGCCATAAAGGAGAAACTGTTCCCGTTCGCGTCGCTGCTGACGCCAAACCTCATGGAGGCGGAGCATCTGACGGGCATCGCCATCGACGGCCTCGCGCCGGCGCGCGAGGCGGCACGGTGCATCGTGGAGACGGGATGCCGCGCGGCTCTCGTCAAAGGCGGACATCTTGACGGCGATGTGGCTGTCGACGTGCTGTTTGCCGACGGGGAGCTCCGCGAATACAGCAGCCGGCGCGTCGTGTCGGTCAACACCCACGGCACGGGATGCACCCTGTCGTCGGCTGTCGCTTCTTTCCTCGCGCTGGGATTACCGCTGGCCGAGGCCGTGGGCTGCGCCAAAAACTATCTGCACAGCGCGCTCGTCGCCGGTGCCAATGTCGCTGTGGGCGGTGGACACGGTCCGGTGAACCATCTGTTTAATCCTAACAAACTGAAAACGATATGATTACTGTAAAATTCAACGATGAGAGCCTGCTTCTCGACGACGGTGCCACCGTGAGCTGTATGCTCGGCAAAAAAAGCATCTCGGCGGTCAACATCGCCGTGGCGGTCAACGGGCAGATGGTGCCGAAGACCGAATATGACGCCACTGCGCTCCACGACGGCGACACGGTGCTCGTCATCAAGGCTTTCTACGGAGGGTAGACCCATGGCGTTCAAACTCATTGCCATAACTCCCGAGCTGACGCTGCCCGACGAGACTTGGCGCATAACACACCTGTTAGACGCCGGTTTCGACGCCGTGCATCTGCGCAAACCCCACTGCGGAGAGGAGGAGATGCGTGGCTATGTCGACGCCTTGCCGGCGGGCATTGCCGACCGGCTGGCGATGCACTATTTCCCCGACGTGGCTGCCGAAAAGAGCATCGGCGGGGTGCATCTCAACAAGAGGTCGCCGAGGGTGCCGGAAGGGTGGAAGGGTGCCGTGAGCCGCAGCTGCCACTCGCTGGAGGAGGTGGCTGAAAGCAGAGAGCTCGACTACGTGTTTCTTAGTCCCGTGTTCGACAGCATCAGCAAGCAGGGCTACGCCTCGCATTTCAGCGAGGAGCAGCTGCGCGGACACGTCGACGCGAGGGTGATGGCGCTCGGAGGCGTGACCGCCGGCAGAATCCCGTGGCTCGCCGACGTGGGTTTCGGAGGATGCGCCTTCCTGGGGTATCTGTTCGGCGTAGGCGCAGAGGAGTTCTGCCGCCGCGTGGAGCTTATTGTAGAACAACGTAACAAAATAATATAAGAATATGCTGCAATTCATAACACATCCATCCTCCCGGATGACAATAGAGGAGGAGATAAGGCAAGCCGTCGACGGCGGATGCCGGTGGGTGCAACTGCGCATGAAGGACGCCACGCGCGATGAGATTGTCGCCACGGCAAAGCGCGCAAAGGAAATCTGCGCCGACGTCGACGACTGCATCCTCGTGGTCGACGACCACGTCGACATCGCCAAGGAGCTGCAGCTCGACGGCGTGCATCTTGGAAAAAACGACATGCACCCCGACGAGGCGCGCGAAATCCTCGGAGGCGACTTCATTATCGGTGCAACCGCAAACACGTTTGACGACGTGCAGGCGCTGCGCCATCTCGACATCGACTACATCGGACTCGGACCCCTGCGCTTCACCGCCACGAAGCAGAAACTGAGCCCCGTGCTCGGGCTTGACGGCTACCGCGACATCATTGCGCGGATGAAGGACGCGAGCATCAACCTGCCGGTGGTGGCAATAGGCGGCATCACGATCGCCGACATCGAGGACGTGATGGCAACCGGTGTGAGAGGCATTGCCGTGTCGGGTGAGCTGATAAACGCCGACAACATGACGAAGCACACCGCCGACATGATCAGCATACTTGAAAAAATTGTAGAACGACAATATAACGAATAAAAAAATGGACAAATTGACTATCGGTGGAAGAGAATTTTCTTCCCGTCTGTTTGTCGGAACTGGTAAGTTCTCCTCAAACGATGCTATGCTCGACGCTATCCTGGAGTCGGGCTCTGAAATGATTACCGTGGCGATGAAACGCCTCGACACGAGCGACGCCGCTTCTGACGACATGCTCAAACACATCAACCGCGAGCACGTGCAGTTCCTGCCCAACACATCGGGCGTGCGCAACGCCGACGAGGCGGTGCTCGCTGCACAACTCTCGCGCGACTGCTTCGGCACAAACTTCATAAAGCTCGAAATCCACCCCGACCCTAAATATCTGCTCCCCGACCCGGTAGAAACGCTGAAGGCCACCGAAAAACTCGCCAAACTCGGCTTCGTGGTGCTGCCTTACATCCAAGCCGACCCCGTGCTCTGCAAACGGCTGGAAGACGTGGGCACGGCGGCAGTGATGCCTCTCGGAGCGCCTATCGGCACCAACAAGGGACTGACAACGCGCGAGATGCTCCGAATAATAATCGACCAGACAAACGTGCCGGTGGTGGTCGACGCCGGACTCGGAGCGCCGTCGCATGCTGCCGAGGCGATGGAGATGGGTGCCGACGCGGTGCTCGTCAACACGGCTATCGCGGTTGCTGGCGACCCGGTGGCTATGGCGCGCGCATTCCGCCTCGCCACGGAGGCTGGACGCACTGCCTACCTTGCCGGACTCGGAAACCAGTCGGACCACGCCGAGGCAAGCAGCCCTCTGACTGCATTTCTTGATGAATAATAATCAACAAAAAACTTATTAATATGGAACTTACAGATATCAACGTAAATTCTTATCCGAATTCCGAAAAAATCTATGTCGACGGCTCGATTTACCCGATTAAGGTGGGTATGCGCCGCATCAAGCTGACTCCGACGGTGAAAATCGTCGACGGCGAGAAGGTGATGACCGAAAACGCCCCTGTCGTGGTCAACGACACAAGTGGCGTCTACACCGACCCCAACGTGGAGGTGGACATCAACAAGGGCATCCCACGGCTGAGAGAAAAATGGATTGAGCAGCGCGCCGACACAGCTCTGCAGGACGGCATCTCTTCCGAATACGGACGCCAGCGGCTCGCCGATGCCTCGCTCGACGATATCCGATTCCCCGTGCGCCACAACCCGCGCATGGCGTTGCCGGGCAAGCAAATCACGCAGATGGCTTACGCAAAAGCCGGTGTGGTGACTGCCGAGATGGAGTATGTGGCTATACGCGAGAACCTTAACAACAAGCAACTGGGAATCGAAACCTACATCACTCCGGAGTTCGTGCGTCAGGAAGTGGCGGCGGGACGGGCTATTATCCCTGCCAACATCAACCACCCGGAGGCCGAACCGATGATCATCGGAAAGGCGTTCAGCGTGAAGCTGAACACAAACATAGGCAACTCCGCGCTCTCTTCGGGAATCAAGGAGGAGGTCGACAAGGCGATATGGAGCTGCTATTGGGGCGGCGACACGCTGATGGACCTCTCGACAGGAAAACACATCCACGAAACGCGTGAATGGATTGTGCGCAACTGCCCCGTGCCGATGGGAACGGTGCCTATCTATCAGGCGCTTGAGAAGGTGAACGGAAACGTGGCGAAGCTGACGTGGGAAATCTACCGCGACACGCTCGTGGAGCAATGCGAGCAGGGAGTGGACTACTTCACAATCCATGCCGGTGTGCTGCGCGAGCATGCCAAACTCGTGGGCAGCCGTCTGACGGGATGCGTGTCGCGCGGTGGAAGCATCATGACGGAATGGTGCGTAATCCACAACGAGGAGAGCTTCCTCTACACCCACTTCGACGAAATCTGCGACCTCGTGGCGAAATACGACGTGGCGCTGTCGCTCGGCGACGGTATGCGCCCTGGCTCTATCCACGACGCCAACGACCGCGCTCAGTTCCTTGAGCTTGACGTGCTCGGCGAACTGACAGAAAAGGCGTGGAAACACAACGTGCAGGTGATAATCGAAGGCCCGGGACACGTGCCGATGCAGAAAATCAAGGAGAATATGGACAAACAGGTGGAGGCTTGCCACGGTGCGCCGTTCTACACCCTCGGCCCGCTCACAACCGACATCGCGCCTGCCTACGACCACATAACATCGGCAATCGGTGCCGCTCAGATTGCATGGCTCGGAACGGCGATGATTTGCTACGTCACACCGAAGGAACACCTCGCACTCCCCGACAGGGAAGACGTGCGCAACGGAGTGATTGCCTACAAAATCGCTGCCCACGCCGCCGACTTGGCAAAAGGGCTGCCGGGTGCCGACGTGCGCGACAACGCCATGAGCAAGGCGCGCTTCGAATTCAGATGGAAAGACCAGTTCAATCTGTCGCTCGACCCCGCCCGCGCAAAGCAGTACTATGTGGAGAGCCGCGGCACGGACGACAAATTCTGCACCATGTGCGGACCTAACTTCTGCGCAATGCGCATAACGCAAAAAATATCAGACGAAATTTGTAAAGATTGATAAATGTTTTCAGACGTATTAGAGAAAATAAGTTGGGACGAGACAACCCAAAAAATTGCCTCTAAGACAGACGCCGACGTGGTGAGGGCGCTCGCTAAGGAGCGCCTCGACGTCGACGACTTCATGGCGCTCATCTCGCCGGCTGCCGTGCCGCATCTCGAGGAAATGGCGCGCCTGTCGCAGAAATACACGCAGGAACGATTCGGAAAAACCATCAGCATGTACATCCCGCTCTACCTGAGCAACGCTTGCACTAACTTCTGCGTATACTGCGGTTTCAACCACAACAACCCGTTCACGCGCACCACTCTCAACGACGCGCAGATTCTCGAGGAATGCAAGGCGATACGAAAGCTCGGCCCGTTTGAAAACCTGCTCATCGTGACAGGGGAGGCGCCGGCGGTTGCCGGAGTCGACTATCTGGAGAACGCTCTCCACATAGCCCGCCCGTTCTTCAACAACCTCTCAATCGAAGTGCAGCCACTGAAGGCCGACGACTACTATCGGCTCACGAAGTCGGGACTCAACGGTGTGGTATGCTTCCAGGAAACCTACCACAAGGCGCGCTACAACGTGTACCATCCAAAGGGCATGAAGTCTATCTTCGAATGGAGGCTCAACGGCTACGACCGAATGGGACAGGCGGGTGTGCATAAAATCGGAATGGGTGTGCTCATCGGCCTTGAGGACTGGCGCACCGACGTGACAATGATGGCCCACCACCTGCGCTACCTCCAGAAGCACTACTGGCAGACGCGCTACTCCGTCAACTTCCCGCGGATGCGCCCGTCGGAAAGCGGATTCCAGCCAAACGTGACGATGACCGACAAGGAGCTGGCGCAGCTCACGTTTGCATTCCGAATCTTCGACCACGACGTCGACATCTCATTCTCTACGCGCGAGAACCCGCAGTTCCGCGCAAACATGATGAAGCTCGGTGTCACATCGATGAGTGCCGGAAGCAAGACCGACCCGGGAGGCTACGCCGCAGAGCCCGACTCGCTCGAGCAGTTCCACGTCAGCGACGAGCGCTCGCCGAAAGCCGTCACCAGCGAAATCCGCGCCCTCGGCTACGAGCCCGTGTGGAAAGACTGGGACAAAATCTTCGACTGACACAAGCGTCAAACGCACAAAAAAAGCATCCTGACCGATTTGGTCAGGATGCTTTCTTTTCTATAAGGGGAAAGGGCTTACATCATTCCGCCCATTCCACCCATGCCGCCGGCAGGCATTGCCGGAGCCGGATTTTCTTCTTTCTTCTCGGCGATTACGCATTCTGTTGTCAGGAACATACCTGCAATCGACGCTGCGTTCTCAAGAGCCACACGCGTCACCTTAGCCGGGTCGATGACTCCGCTCTCGAAGAAGTTCTCATATTTGCCGGTGCGGGCGTTGTAGCCATAGTCGCCCTTGCCGTCCTTGACGTTTTGAACGATGATGGCGCCTTCCAAACCTGCGTTGGCAACAATCTGGCGCAACGGCTCCTCGATGGCACGTTTCACAATCTGGATACCGGTGTTCTCATCGTCGTTGTCGCCGTGGAAGTTTTCAAGAGCCGCAACGCAGCGCATATATGCCACGCCACCGCCAGGAACGATGCCTTCAGCCACAGCCGCGCGTGTTGCGCTCAACGCGTCGTCTACGCGGTCTTTCTTTTCCTTCATCTCAACCTCTGATGGCGCGCCGACGTAGAGCACTGCCACGCCGCCTGCCAACTTGGCAAGACGCTCCTGAAGTTTCTCGCGGTCGTAGTCGCTTGTGGTCTTCTCAATCTGAGCCTTGATCTGTGCCACACGCTCGGCGATAAGCTCCTTGTCGCCGTTGCCGTTGACGATAGTGGTGTTCTCCTTGTCGACAGTCACCTTCTCAGCCGAGCCGAGCTCGTCTACGGTAGCCATGTCGAGCTTCAAGCCCTTGTCCTCAGAGATTACAACGCCGTGGGTAAGGATTGCGATGTCTTCGAGCATCTCTTTGCGGCGGTCGCCGAAGCCCGGAGCCTTCACTGCGCAAATCTTCAGAGAGCCGCGCAGACGGTTGACAACCAATGTTGCCAATGCCTCGCTGTCTACGTCCTCTGCGATGATGAGCAGCGGACGTCCGCTCTGTGCCACTGCCTCGAGCACTGGGAGCATATCTTTCAACGCGCTGATTTTCTTGTCGTAGAGCAGGATGTATGGGTTGTCCATCTCACACTCCATCTTCTCGGTGTTGGTCACGAAGTAAGGAGAGATATAACCGCGGTCGAACTGCATGCCTTCAACAACCTTCACTGTAGTGTCGGTGCCTTTAGCCTCCTCGATAGTGATCACGCCCTCTTTCTTCACCTTGCCCATAGCGTCGGCGATGAGCTTGCCGATTTCAGCGTCGTTGTTGGCTGAAACGCGAGCCACATTCTCAATCTTCGCCAAATCGTCGTCGACTTCCTGAGCCTGAGCCTTGATGCCTTCAACAACCTTGGCTACAGCCTTGTCGATGCCGCGCTTGAGGTCAATTGGGTTTGCGCCTGCGGCAACGTTCTTCAAGCCAACGTTGATGATAGCCTGTGCGAGCACGGTAGCGGTTGTTGTGCCGTCGCCAGCATCGTCACCGGTCTTCGACGCAACCTCCTTTACAAGCTGTGCGCCCATGTTCTGGAACTCGTCCTCAAGCTCCACTGCCTTTGCAACGGTCACACCGTCCTTTGTGATGTGGGGTGCGCCAAACTTCTTGTCGACAATCACGTTGCGGCCTTTCGGGCCGAGTGTAACCTTTACGGCGTTTGCCAATTCGTCAACGCCTTTCTTCAGCTCTTCGCGAGCCTTGATATCGAATTTGATTTCTTTAGCCATGATTTTTTCGTTTTTTTTGATTGTTGATAAATTGATTATCCGAGGATTGCCAAAATGTCACTCTGGCGCATCACCAGATACTTCTTGCCGTCGTATTCCAGCTCAGTGCCGGCATACTTGCCGTAAAGCACCGTGTCGCCTTCTTTTACAACCATTTCTTCATCCTTTGTGCCATTGCCTGTAGCTACTACTTTGCCCTGCAACGGTTTTTCTTTTGCTGTGTCGGGGATGATGATTCCACCGATTGTCTTTTCTTCTGCGGCTGCCGGCTCGATGAGAACTCTGTCAGCCAAAGGTTTAATTGCCATAATCAATATCTTTTTATTTTTTGTTCCTTTTTTGCGCCGCTTTGGTCTGCGCCTTTGCGACATCAGTTTCCTTGCACATCCCGTGCCAATCCGACAACGCTGACAATTTGTCACCCTATATAATGCATGCGGACAATAAAATTTTTATATAAACTTTTGGCAGATTGTAAACTTTGTGCTTATTTAGCACCCGTAAACTAAACTCGCAGACAATGACCAAAGAGAAATTTCATATTGAGTATGACATGCGCAACACTCCAGTGGCGATGCTGTGGTCGTATATATCTACTGCCTACGGACTTAAGGAATGGTTTGCCGACAACGCAAGGCAGACGGGAAAGGAAGTGGTGCTGGATTGGAACGGTGTGGAGCAGACGGTGCAGATTGTTGCCATACGCACTGACAAATTCGTGCGCTACCATTGGACGGAGGAGAACGACAAATCATACTTCGAGCTGAGAATCTCGCAGTCGGAGCTGACCGACGGGACGATGCTCACGGTGACCGACTTCGCCGAGCCCGACGAGGTGGAGGAGGCGAAGGACCTTTGGAACTATCAGATTGAAACCTTGCAGCGCATCCTCGGATGCGTGTGACGGAAGAATGACAAAAAAGGCTGTGTCGTAATTAAGGTTTACGGCGCAGCCTCTTTTCATACTCTGAGATTCCAATATTTTTTTAGGCGATAGATTTCTGCGGATTTTTCCAGAATGTTGATTCTCAGCCGCCACAAAAATATATGCAAAATATCCAACGCTCTTTCTTTAATTGGAGTCCTATAATAAGATGTTGAGCCATGCTCTAACATTACCTGATGGTCAAGAAAGTTGAACTGGATGCAAAAAGCACAAGATAATAAGAATGGTCTTATTGATATGAGGGATAATACAACCTATAATTCCCATATAGGGTATGAAGATAAAGAGACTGAATATATTATATATTTGCGAAATATTTTTGGTAAAGGAATTGTGCTAAAAGCAGATATAGATTCATGTCAAGAATAAAAAAGAAGAATATGATAGGAAATATTGACATACTGGTAAAGGAGCTCTGCAAGCTTCCCAAGGAAGTTGGATGGGTTGAGTTCAAGCATAACAACTGTGAACCGAATATGGTTGGCGAGGACATAAGTGCCCTTGCCAATAGTGCCACCTTGAACGACCGTGACTATGCCTATATGGTATGGGGTGTAGATGACGGCACGCATGAGATAATCGGAACGAAAGTGCGTCTGCAACTAGAGAAGAAAGGTGAGCAGGAGTTGGAGAACTGGCTTCGTTATCTCCTTTCTAAAAATGCAGATTTTGAATTTTATAGTACAGACATAGACGGCAAGCATGTAGAATTGATTAGAATCCACAAGGCACTAAACGAGCCTGTTGCATTCCAGAAGATAGACTATATTCGTAGTGGTAGCTACACCAAGAAACTGCATGAGTTTCCTGTGTTCCGCGCTCAGTTGTGGGACAAACTGCGGCATGCCCAGTTTGAGGATGTATGCATAAAGGCAGACCAAAGATATGAAGACATCATCAGACTGCTTCAGGTGGATGCCTACTTTACGTTGTTGAAGATACCACAGCCTGCAGAAAAGGATGCTGTTACACATTATCTGATTGAGGATAGTATTATCCAGAAGCAGGACAATGGATTGTTTTCTATTACCAATCTTGGTGCTATACTATTTGCAAAGGACTTGAATGAATTTGCAAGATTGGGACGCAAGGCTATGCGTGTGGTGGAGTATAAGGGCATAAACCGACTGCTGATTCAGAAAGAGGAATCATTTATACAAGGCTATGCCGTTTGCTTTGAGAATATCGTGCGTTATGTGAATGCTTTGTTGCCAAGCAGCGAGGATGTAAATACCGTTCAACTGTCAACAACAAGCAAATTCCCCCTACCAGCTGTAAGAGAAGCCATTGCAAATAGTCTTATCCACCAAGACCTATATATAACGGGGGCTGCTCCAGTCGTGGAAATTTTTGACAATCGGATTGAAGTGACGAATCCTGGCACGCCATTGGTGGATGTGCTTCGTATTATCGATAATCCACCAAAGTCGAGAAACGAGAAGCTGGCCTCTCTCATGCGACGGTTGAAGATGTGTGAGGAATTAGGTCGTGGCTGGGACAGAATGGTGCTGGCGTGTGAAGCTCAACACCTCCCAGCTCCGCGTATTGAAGTGTTTCAAGAGAATACGAAAGTGACATTATTCTCTGAAATAAGTTTTAGCAATATCTCTATGGAGGACAAACTTTGGTCATGCTATCTCCATGCTTGCCTAATGTATATACAGGGTGATGCTCTGACGAATAAGTCGTTAAGAGAAAGGTTCAATGTCAGTGAAACATCTGCAGGAAGTATATCAAGGCTGATAAAGGAGGCGATATCTCAGGGAAAGATTAAAGCACTTGATCCTGATACGGCGAAACGATACATGAGATATATACCAATATGGGCTTAGTTTAATTTGCCGGTAATTTGCTGAAACTTGCTGAGACAAATAAAAAACGGTAATATATTTCTCTAACACATTGGTAATCAATGGTGATTGAAAACAGATTTAATTTGCTGGTAATTTGCTAAAGAAGAAAAAAGATTAGGGAACGAAGAAATGAGCATGGTGTGCTTCAACGCCGGTTGGCTGCATTATTGGAAATAGACACCCCGTTCAGTAAGATTGAACGTGGAGATAGACGAGCAAAGCGTGAGCAGGTTATAAAAATAGCTGAGTACTTACATCAGAATGAGAAAAAACTGCTTACTTTTGAGTGACGAAGTCAAAAAAAAGGGGATGCGCCTATTTTTTGACACATCCCCGAGTTTATTGTTGTGAGCCGGTGATTGCCGCCTCGGCTTGCGCCAGCTTCTCGGGCGAGCCGATGTCAAACCAGCGGTATGCCGTGTCGGGGATGTAGCCCATTATTTTCAGACGGCGGCACATGTCGACATAGAACGGCGTAATCGAGAATTTATGCGCGTCGGTGTAGCCGGCAAGGGCGTCAAACACCGTCGGCGAAATCACATGCACTCCTCCGAAAGCCAGTTGGAGCTGACTGGCGGAAGGCACAAACCCTTCCGGACGCGTCTCGCCGGTGGTGACGTTCTCCCAGCCCTGCAGACGCCGGCTGGAGTCAAACACGAAGTAGCGCGACGTGGTGCGCTCGGCTACGAGCACCGAGGCGTCGGCGGAATGGTGGAGGTGATAGTTGTAGAAGTCGGCAAGATTGAGGTCGGTCATGATGTCGGCGTTATGCACGAGGAACGGCTCGCCGTCGTCGAGCAGAGGGCGCGCCTTCAGGATGCCTCCGCCGGTGTCGAGCAGCTCGCCGCGCTCGTCGCTCACCTGGATGTTGACCCCGAAGTTGCCGTTGTCGCGCAGAAAGTCGACAATCTGCTGCCCGAAGTGATGGATGTTGACCACAATGTCGGTGAAGCCGTATGAAATCAGATGGCGTATCACGTGCTCGAGCATCGGCCGTCCTGCCACCTCGACAAGTGCCTTCGGGCGGTTGTCGGTCAGCGGGCGCAGACGCGTGCCGAGGCCGGCTGCGAAAATCAGTGCTTTCATCCTCTTATCCTTAGAAAATTTTTGCGTTGAACGTCTGCTCGATGTTCTGCTCGCGGTGCACGAGCTCCACCTTGACGTTGAATTTCTTGTTGATATGCTCTGCCATGTGCTGCGCGCTGTAGACCGAACGGTGCTGTCCGCCGGTGCATCCGAAGCAAACCATCAGATTCGTGAATCCGCGCTCCTTGTAGCGTTTCACCGTGGCGTCGACAAGGGCATAGGCGTGGTCGAGAAACTCGAGTATCTCGCCGTCGTCCTCAAGAAACTTTATCACCTGGTCGTCGAGGCCCGTAAACGGCTTGTAGCGCTCATATTTGCCGGGGTTGTTGACGGCGCGGCAGTCAAACACGTAGCCGCCGCCGTTGCCCGACGGGTCGTTGGGGATGCCTTTCTTGTAGGCGAAACTCATCACGCGCACCGTGAGCGTGTGCTTCTGCAGGTCGTCGGTAAACTGCTTCAGGCCAACAAGCTCTTTGAGCACCTTGCAGAGGTAGGGATACTCCGGATAGGGGTTGGCAAGAAGATGCCGGAGATTGGCGATGGCAAACGGAACGCTCTGGATGAAGTGGGGCTTCTTCTCGAAGTAGCCGCGGAAGCCGTAGGCACCGAGCACCTGAAGCGTGCGGAACAGCACGAAGTGGCGCAGCTGGGCGTAGAAATAGTCGCGGTCTACGGGTGTGTATTTGCGCAGGGCGTCGATATATTCCTCCAGCAGCTCGCCGCGGAGGCTGTCGGGAAGGTTGGCCTTGGCCTGCCATAGAAACGATGCCACATCGTAGAACACCGGTCCCTTGCGGCCGCCCTGAAAGTCGATAAACCACGGCTTGCCGTCCTTGATCATCACGTTGCGCGACTGGAAGTCGCGATACATGAACGTTGCCGAGGAGCTGCGCAGCAACACGTCGGCAAGGCGTTGGAAGTCGTCCTCGAGAAGGTCTTCCTGAAACTCCATGCCGGTGGCTTTGAGGAAGCAGTATTTGAAATAGTTCAAGTCCCACATTATCGAGCGGGCGTTGAACTCCGACGAGGGGTAGCATTTCGAGAAGTCAAGACCGTCGGCGCCGGCAAACTGAATGTCGGGAAGCTGGCGGATAGTCTTCGACAGTAGGGCTTTCTCCTCCTCGCTGAACACCGTGGTCTTGCGCCCTTTCTCGATGGCGTTGAAAAGCAGCGTGTCGCCAAGGTCCTGCTGCACGTATGCCATTCGGTCGTTGCTGTGGGCGTAAACCTCGGGAACGGGCAGATTTTTAGACGCGAAATGCTTCGCCATGTAGAGAAACGCCTCGTTCTCCTCGATGCATGTGCCTATCACGCCTATCATCGTGCGCTCGCCCGTGAGGCGGAAATAGCGGCGGTTGGAGCCCGACGACGGAAGTTCGGTGATTCCGGCTGGCTCTACGCCTGCCACTTGCTTGTATAAATCGCTTAAGACTGTCTTGTTTGTCATAGTTCTCTGTTGTCGATTGAATTCTGTAAAGGTAGTCAAAAAACGGCAGACTATACCAATTTTTTCTCAATGAAATATTTCCACAGGGGAGCCACCATCATCGCCTGCTTGATTTCGTCGTGGTCGAGAAGCCAGCGCACCTCGTCGGCGCTGAGAAGATGCACGCTGATGTCCTCCGACGTCTCAAGATGCTGGCTGCCTACGCGCTCCACGCCTTCTGCCACGTAGCAGTGGGTCCAGTTGGTGGTGGTGCTGGGATTGCCCGAAATCACCGAAATCTTGCGCCATTCGCCGCCGCCGAATCCCGTCTCCTCATAAAGCTCGCGCTTGGCTGCCGTCAGAGGGTCCTCGCCGGGGTCTACGCAGCCTGCCACAAGCTCATAGCGTGTCTGGTCGATGCCGTGGCGGTACTGGCGTATCATCACAAACTCCCCGTCGGCGGTCACCGCGATGATGTTGACCCAGTCGGGATATTCAAGCACATAAAATTCGGGTATCTCGGTGCCGTTGGGCAGACGCACCACGTCGCGGCGTGCCGTCAGCCACGGACGACGGAACAGATATTCGCTGCTCACAAGTTCCCATTTCCTTTCGTTAATGTCTGTTTTCAGCATATTGTTGTGTCCTTTTTTATGTCAATGTTTCTTAACGCCGCTGTAGATAATCGTGTTCGACTCCAGCATGCGGTCTTCGATATACTGCCGGTGGGGCGAAATCTGCCCCGTCAGGTATTTCTCCATCATCAGTCCGCCGATAGGCACTCCGAAGGTGGTGCCGAAGCCGGCATTCTCCACATAGACGCAGATGGCTATCTTGGGATTGTTCATCGGGGCGAAGCCCATAAACGCCGAGTGGTCGCGTCCGTGGGGGTTCTGCGCCGTGCCCGTCTTGCCGCACACCTCGATGTCGCCGAACTGCGCCTGGCGGCACGTGCCGCCCACCACTGCCATACGCATGCCCTCGGCAATGTCCTGATAGTAGTTTTTGTTGATGTGCGGAGTGTGGCGGGTGGTGTACTGCGCGGGCAGCTTGGTGCCGCTGATGCGTCTCACTACGTGGGGAGTGTAGTACCAGCCGCGGTTGGCTATCGTTGCCGACAGGTTGGCTATCTGAAGCGGGGTGGCGAGTATCTCGCCCTGTCCGATTGCCACCGAGATGACCGTGTTGGCACTCCAGCGGTTCTCGCCGTACACTTTGTTGTAGAACTTGCTGTTGGGAATGAATCCGCGGCTCTCGCCCGGAAGGTCGACGCCGAGTTTGTAGCCGAAGCCCATTTCCACAAGGTAGTTCTTCCAAATCTCGAACGCCTTGGCGGGGGTGCCGTATTTCGAACGCTTGTCGATCATCGTCTTGAAGCCCCAGCAGAAATATGCGTTGCACGACGTGCGGATGGCGGGCTTCAGCGAGATGGGCGACTCGTGGCCGTGGCAGCCCACTTTCAGACGCCCGTTGATGTAGCCGCGGTGGCAGGGAAACATCGTGCCGAGACCAACCATGCCTTCCTGCAGGAATATCAGTCCCTGGGTGGGCTTAAACTGGGAGCCGGGAGGGTAGGCTGCCATTATGGCGCGGTCAAACAGCGGCTTGTAGCGGTTGTTGACAAGCTCGCGGTAGTTCTTGCCGCGGTCGCGCCCGATGAGCAGTGAGGGGTCGTAGCCGGGACTCGACACGAGGGCGAGAATCTCGCCCGTTGCCGGCTCGATGGCAACGATTGCACCTATTTTGCCCTGCATCAGCTTCTCGCCATACTCCTGAAGGTTGTAGTCGATGCTGAGTGTCAGGTCTTTGCCCGACACGGGAGCCACGTCCCTCGCTCCGTTCTCAAAGCGTCCCTGGATGCGTCCGTGGGCGTCGCGGATAAGTATTTCCTGCCCCTTCTTGCCACGCAGATACGTCTCGTAGCTCTTCTCGATGCCGAGGTCGCCGGTGTAGTCGCCGGCGCGGTAGTAGGGGTCGTTGTCGATATCGTTCTGGTTCACCTCGCGGATGTTGCCGAGGATGTTGGCGCCGCTGGTGCTGTTGTATTTGCGGAGTGTCTTTTTCTGAATGAAGAATCCTGGGAAGCGGTAGAGCTTCTCCTGAAGGCGGCCATAGTCCTCGAGCGACAGATGGCGGATAAGCACCTGCTGGGTAAACGAGGAGTAGCCGGGGTTGCGCCGAGTGTCGCGCATCTCCTCAAACTTCTTGCGAAGCTCGGGAAGCGTGATTTGCAGCGTGCTGCACAGGTCGAGAGAGTCGAGGTCATGTATCTCCTTCGGAATGACCATGACGTCGTATGCCGGCTGGTTGAACACGATGAGACGCCCCTTGCGGTCGTAGATCATACCGCGCGAGGGATAGATGGTCTTGCGCAGAAAGGCATTGGAGTCGGCGTTTTTCTTGAATGTCTCGTCAGCCACTTGCAGGTTGAACAGACGCACAATGTAAAGCACCGAAATGACTATTATCAGTCCGGCGATGACAAATCGGCGTTTCTCCAGTTCGTACTCTCTCATTTCTTGGCGTTGACAAGCGCGTCGATGCCGAGCAGAATGACGAATGTCAGTGCGGTGCATCCTACAACGCGGTACAAAGATAGCAGAAAATCATGAAGCGTGAAAGCCTCGATGAAGGTCACCGAAAGACAGTAGACAAACGTCATCGTCAGCAGATACTTGATGTAGGCGCCAGGTCCGAGGGTCTTCGCCGAAGGCACGGGGTCGGCAATCTCGTCGTCGTGGGTCACGTAGAGCTTCACAACCGTCTCGCGGACTGCGCCGAGAATGGTGCATGCAAGGGCATTCATGCCGGCGGTGTCGCCGAAGATGTCGATAATCAGACCGGCAAGGAAGCCGATAATCATCACCCAGTTGCGGTGGAGCGTGAGCGGAAGGCGCACGATGACATAGATAAACACAAACGGAGTGGCGAAATTGAGGATGCTGATGTTGTTGCACACGAGCACCTGCACGATGGCAAGCAGCACAAACAACGCCAGTGTCTGGAAGATGCTTTTATTCATTGCCGGTTCCTCCTTCCTGTTCAAGTCGCTTCAGCTCGCCTGCCATCTTGCTCTTGATGGCGCGCACGGTGCCGAGGCGGGTGAAGTCGGTGGTGAGACGTATCTTCAAAGAGAAGAAATTATTGTCTGTGGCCTGCTGGTTGCTCTCTATCACGCCGACGATAAGACCCGGCGGAAACACCGCCGAGTAGCCGCTCGTGACGATGGTGTCGCCGCGGTGGAACTTCACGTGCTTCGGCATCTCCTCGAGCGTGGCGTGGTAGGGGTCGGTGCCGTGCCACACCAGACTGCCGAAATAGTCGGTGTTCTTCACCTTGCACGACAGACGCATGTCGGAGTTGAGAAGCGACAGCACGCGCGAGGCATGGTCGCTGACGTTGCTCACGATGCCAACCACTCCGTTCTGGTCAACGACACCCATCTCGGGGGCGATGCCGTCGAGGCGGCCCTTGTCGATGGTGATGAAATTCTTCGGGTGGGTGACGCTGTTGTTGATCACGTTGGCAAAGTGATATTCGTAGTTTTGTGCCACGGAGTCGGGTAGGGCGATGCCGCTGGGCTGCAGCAGCGTCTTGTATTCGCCGATTTGGCGTTTCAGGTTGATCACCTCCATCTCAAGCGTGGCGTTGCGCTCCTGAAGGTCGGAGTTGATTGAACGCAGGTTGAAGTATGATGTGACCTCGCCGGCGCCCTTGTAGACTACGGCCGACGCCCGGTTGGCGGATGTCAGAAACACATGCTGCTGGTATGGGTTCTTCTGAAACAGCATCCAGCAGCTTGCCACAACAAGCAGCACAAACACAATCCACGACGAATGTCGCACAAAAAAACTAATAATATTATTCACAGTCAGTCGGTTGCGGTGAATTCACCAGTTTGCGGTCAATATACCTTGTTTATACATACAAGAAGGCGCAAACAAAATGGTTGACGCCTTCTTGGTGAATTTTTATGCCGATGGGTGAACGCTATCGGATGAGAAACGAGAACTTGTCGCGGTTCTTCAACGCGATGCCTGTGCCCTTCGCCACTGCGTGCAGAGGATCGTCGGCTACAATGAATTTGATGCCGATTTTCTCCGACAGACGCTTGTCGAGACCTCGGAGAAGCGCGCCGCCGCCCGAGATATAGATGCCGTTTCTGACAATGTCGGCATAAAGTTCGGGTGGTGTGCTCTCCAATGCGCTCAGAATAGCTGCCTCGATTTTGAGTATCGATTTCTCGATGCAGTGGGAGATTTCCTGATACGACACCGGCACTTCCATCGGAAGGGCGGTCATCTGGTTCGGACCGTGCACGATGTAGTCTTCCGGCGGGTTGTCCATCTCGGTGAGCGTCGAGCCAACGTTGATTTTTATCAGCTCGGCCATGCGCTCGCCAACCTTCATGCTGTGCGCGCGGCGCATGTGCTCCTGGATGTCCTCGGTAAGCACGTCGCCTGCCACACGGATGCTTTTGTTGGTGACGATGCCGCCAAGAGAGATTACCGCAATCTCAGTTGTGCCGCCGCCTATGTCGACAATCATATTGCCTTCAGGTGCCTCGACGTCGAGACCGATACCGAGGGCTGCTGCCATCGGCTCGTAAATCATATAAACGTCGCGGCCGCCGGCATGCTCGCTCGAGTCGCGGACTGCACGGATTTCAACCTCGGTGCTGCCCGAAGGGATACACACCACGATGCGCAGCGACGGAGAGAACCAATGGTGTTTCGAGCTTACCATCTTGATAAGTCCGCGGATCATCAGCTCGGCGGCGTTGAAGTCGGCGATAACGCCGTCGCGCAGCGGGCGGATGGTGCGGATGCCTGGGTGCTCCTTTCCCTGCATCATCTTAGCCTTTTCTCCTACGGCAACAAGCTTGCCTTTGGAGTCGAGAGCCACATACGAAGGCTCGTCGACCACGATCTTGTCATTGTGGATGATGATCGTGTTTGCCGTTCCAAGGTCAACGGCTATTTCTTGTGTCAGTGAGAATATTCCCATTTTGCTGTTATTATTGTCGGTTGTTTTAATGCTTGAAGTGACGGATGCCTGTCATAACCATGGCGATGCCGTTCTTGTTGCAGAAGTCAACGGTCTCGTTGTCGCGGATTGAACCGCCGGGTTGAATCACGGCTGTGATGCCTTCGTTGTGGGCGATTTCAACGCAGTCGGCAAACGGGAAGAAGGCGTCGGATGCCATGACAGCGCCGTGAAGGTCGAAGTTGAACGACTTGGCCTTCTCGATGGCTTGGCGAAGGGCGTCGACACGCGATGTCTGACCGATGCCGCTCGCAAATAGCTGTTTGCCTTTGGCGAGCACGATGGCGTTGCTCTTGCTGTGCTTCACCACCTTGTTGGCGAAGAGCAGATCTTCTGCCTGCTCGGCGGTGATGGCTTTCTCAGTGGCCTGCTTGAGGTCGGCTGTAGTCTCTTTGCGGAGGTCTTTGTCCTGACGGAGCACGCCGTTGAGAATGGAGCGGAACTGCTGTGTCGGAAGCTCGGTAGACTTTTGAAGCAGGATGATGCGGTTCTTCTTCTGCTCGAGAATGGCGAGTGCCTCTTTGGTGTACGACGGTGCGATGCAAACCTCGAAGAAGATTTTGTGCATCTCCTCGGCTGTAGCGGCGTCAATCTCGCGGTTGGCGATGAGCACTCCGCCGAACGCCGACACGGGGTCGCCAGCAAGAGCGTCTTTCCACGCCTCGAGGATGGTTGGGCGAGAAGCGATGCCGCAGGCATTGTTGTGCTTCAGGATGGCAAACGTGGTCTCGTCGAAGTCGCCGATAAGGTTCACGGCCGCGTCGATGTCGAGAAGGTTGTTGTAGGAAATCTCCTTGCCGTGAAGCTGCTCAAACATCTTGTCGAAGTCGCCGAAGAACTTGCCCGCCTGATGTGGATTCTCGCCGTAGCGCAGATGGCGCGAGCCGTTGATGGCAACGCGGAAGTCGCTGTCGCTCTCGGCGTCGAAATAGTTGAAGATGGCGCTGTCGTATGCGCTCGACACGCCGAAGGCCTCCTTCGCGAAGAAGCGGCGGTCGGCGAGCGTGGTCACTGCGTCGCCGTTCTGCTTCAGAATCTCGCAGAGCGGCGCATACTGATGCTTCGACGCCACGATCACAACGTCGTTGTAGTTCTTGGCGGCGGCGCGGATAAGCGAGATGCCGCCTATGTCGATTTTCTCTATAATGTCGGCTTCTGACGCTCCAGATGCCACTGTCTCTTCAAAAGGATAGAGGTCGACAATCACAAGGTCGATCTCCGGTATTTCGTATTGCTTGATTTGCTCTTGGTCGCCGGCGTTGTCGCGGCGGTTGAGAATGCCGCCAAACACCTTGGGGTGGAGTGTCTTGACGCGTCCGCCGAGAATCGAAGGGTAGCCGGTAAGTTCTTCAACCGCTTCGCATTCGTATCCCAGACCGTCGATAAATGATTTTGTCCCTCCCGTGGAAAGAAATTTCACTCCGTGATTGTGTAACAAACTTAAAAGTTCATCCAACCCGTCTTTGTGGAATACGGAGACGAGAGCCGTTTTAATTCTCTTGTTGTCAGCCATTAATGTTTTGTCAATATAATTAAACAAACCTGTCGAACGCCTTCCTGGCATTCGATTTGCAAAGATACGCAAATCAATCAACATACACTCCTAAAAATCAACATTATTTTCCCAAAAAAATGTTTTTCAGCATATTTTTGATGATTGGTGGGTGTGTGTGCTTTTTCGTATGCTCGGATTTCCGGCAGGTAATAAAGTCGACAATCTTCTTGCGGATTTACTGCTTGATTATCCAATCCGTAAAGTTGGCATCGCCTTTTACGCAGAAATTGATGCCGACTTTGACGATTTGTTTAAGCGAATTTTTATATGCGTCGGCATAGCCTTTCAAGTCGATTTGGCGAAGGGCATCATCTGCCGAGCCGTTGAATTTTATCTCCATCACATATATGCGGCTCTCGGTTTCGAGTGCGACGTCAATCCGCCCTTTGTGAGTGCGCACTTCTACCTGCATTCGGTAATTTGTCAGAATCGTGAATATTACATACAGCATCTGTTGGTAATGACCCTCGTATGCCGTGTTGTCGCAATACGGCACTGTCGACAGAAAGTCGCGCAGCAGCCGCAGCGCGCCATCCATATTGCCTTTGTTTATAAGAGCCGACATTTTGGCTATTTGCGTGTTGCCGCTTTGCGTGTCTTTCCCGAAATAATAGGGAAGAAGCGACTGATACAGGCTGGAGCGTATCTCCTTGTTGGGTATCTCAAGATGATAGACTTTGTCGTCGGTGTTGTAGCTTTTGATTGTCAGGTAGCCGCTTTGATAGAGCAATGGGGTGAGCGAGTCCATAGTTTCTGTCGGCGCGTCGAATCCTGAGCGTATAGCGTCCACTCCGTTCCCTATGTCTGATGGCTGCACATCAAATTTACGCATCATCTCGATGAGATATGTCGGGGTTCCGGATGAGAACCAATACGTGTCAAACGTCCTGTCGGCAAAACAGTTGAGCAGACTGTAAGGGTTGTAGATGTCGGCCGACGGCCATGAGAAGTGATAGCCATCGTAATAATCTTTCAGATTGGCAATGGTGCGCTCTGCAGTTTGTGCCTGGCTTGATGCCAGTTTACTGACATCGTCAATTAGTTGGGTGGTCAGCTCATTGCTCGTAATGCCGCAGATTCCGTCGTATGCGGAATCCATGCTGATGTCTTTTATATTGTTTAGTTCACTGAAAATGCTCAGTTGGGAGAATTTCGTGATTCCTGTGATGAATACAAACCGCAGGTAAGGGTCGCAATCCTTCAATGGGCTGTAGAAATTGCGCATCACATTGCGAAGCTCTGGTAGCTGCTCCTCCTCGTGGACCACGTCGAGCAAGGGCGCGTCGTACTCATCGATGAGAACCACGACCTTTCTGCCGTATTTCTCATAACATTTGTGAATCAAGTCGGAAAGTCGGTCATTGGGGTCTTCTGATTCTTTTGTGAAGCCGAATTTCTGCTCGGTTCTTCGGAGCATATTGTCAAGATAGCGCTCAAGCTGGTTTTTGTCGGCATGTTTGGCAGAAGCCATGCTGAAGAGAAGCACAGGATATTCTGCCCATTCAGTTTCAAGACGTTCAATGGCCAAACCTTTAAAAAGTTGGCGTTTGCCTTCGAAATAACTTTTCATCGTGGACAAAAGCAATGACTTGCCAAACCTGCGCGGACGGCTGAGAAAAAAAGAACTGCCGCTGGTGTTTGCCAATTGGTGCACATATTCAGTCTTGTCTACGTAGACAAAACCGCCTTCTATGATTTTTTCAAAAGTTTGTATGCCTATGGGATAGAGTCTTGTTGCCATACCGTTGTTTGTTTTGTCTCAATCACAAAGGTAACATTTATTTTTTTTGAATAGTCAAAAAAGAGAGGTAAATCAGCTTGTGTTCTGATAAATTTCACTAAATTCGTGGCAAAATAATTGGAAATATGGATTTGTTTGAATCGGAAATAAACTGGCTGAGGGAGGAACTCAACAAGCACAACTACAACTACTACGTGCTTAACAAGCCTACTGTCAGCGACAAAGAATATGACGACATGATGCGCCGCCTGCAGGATCTGGAGGCGGAGCATAAGGAGCTTTTCGACCCGCTGTCGCCGTCGCAACGCGTGGGAAGCGACCTGACGCCAGGCTTCAAGCAGGTGGCGCACGAGAGGCCGATGCTGTCGCTCTCAAACACTTACTCAATCGAGGAGGTTGAAGACTTCCTGCGGCGCGCAAAGCAGCAGCTGGGCGGTGGCTCGCTCGAGATTGTAGGGGAGATGAAGTTTGACGGAACGTCGATTTCAATAACGTATGAGCACGGCCGGCTGGTGCGTGCCGTGACGCGAGGCGACGGCGTGCATGGCGACGACGTGACGGTCAATGTGAAGACGATACGGAGCGTGCCGCTGACGCTTGCCGGCGGCGGTTGGCCCGACAAGTTTGAGGTGAGGGGCGAGATTGTGATGCCGTGGAAATCGTTTGACGCGCTCAACAAGGAGAGGGCTTTCAACGAGGAGCCGCTGCTCGCAAATCCGCGCAACGCTGCTGCGGGTACGCTGAAGACGCTTAACCCGGCGGAGGTGGCGCGCCGCGGACTGGACGCTTATTTCTACTTCCTGCTGGGCGACAACCTGCCATACACCACTCACTATGAGTCGCTTCAGTCTTTGAGAAAGTGGGGCTTCAAGGTGTCGGACGCTACAGAGCTGCTGCGCGACGTCACCGAAGCGAAACGGTTTATCGACCATTGGGCGGAGGCGCGCAAGCAGCTCGAGGTGGCTACCGACGGGCTGGTGTTCAAGGTCAACAACCTTCAGCAGCAGCGTTTGCTCGGAAGCACGGCGAAGTCGCCACGGTGGGCTATCGCCTATAAATTCCAGGCGGAGAGGGAGTTGACTCGGCTTAAGTCGGTGTCGTTCGAAACCGGACGCCTCGGCACGATAACGCCTGTCGCCAACCTTGAGCCGGTGCTGCTGTCAGGCACAATCGTGAAGCGCGCCTCGCTCCATAACGAGGACATCATACGCCAGCTCGACATCCACGACGGCGACTACGTATATGTGGAGAAGGGCGGCGAAATCATACCGAAAATCGTGGGGGTCGAACTCTCTCGACGCCAACCCGGAAGCCTGCCGCTGCAGTTTGTGAAGAATTGCCCGGTCTGCGGCACGCCGCTGGTGCGCAACGAGGGCGAGGCGGCATGGGTGTGTCCGAACCGCGACGGATGCCGTCCACAGATCACGGGGCGCATAGAGCATTTCGTGGGACGGCGGATGATGAACATCGACGGAATCGGAGAGGAAACTGCCGAACAGCTGTTTGCGGTGGGACTGGTGAAGAATGTGGCCGACATCTACGACCTTACCGACGACAAACTGACAATTGTGGGGCGTTGCGGCGAGCTAACGGCAAGGCGCATACTCCGCGGCATCGAGGCGTCGAAGCAAGTGCCGTTCGAACGGGTGGTGTTTGCGCTCTCGATTCCGAATGTGGGCGAGACAATGGCTAAGAAACTGGCGTTCGCTTTCGGCTCTATCGATGCGCTGATGCTCGCCACGGTCGACGACCTTGTGGCTATCGACGACGTGGGGCAGGTGATTGCCGAGAGCGTGGTGGCTTTCTTCAAGAACCCGCAGAATGCCGCAATCGTGGAGCGTCTGCGCACAGCGGGGCTGCAGATGGGCGTGGCGAAGGAGGCGATGGAGAAAACCGACAAGCTCGCCGGAAAGACAATCGTGATAAGCGGCGTGTTCGAGCATCACTCGCGCGACGAGTACAAGGCGCTGATTGAGCGCAACGGGGGCAAAAACTCCGGCTCGATTTCAAAGAAGACCGACTTCGTGTTTGCCGGCGCGAATATGGGTCCGGCGAAGCTGGAGAAAGCGCGCTCGCTCGGCATTCCGATTATCGGCGAGGATGAATTTTTAAAGATGATAGAATAAGAATATGATGCTTGGCGATACAAACAATCGTTTCTCTGCCTCGAGGGCTGTAGTGGTGCTCGCTTCTGGTCTGCTGGTCGGAGTGTTTCTGGTGGCATTGCTGTCGCAGAAGCTCGCTCGCATCGACGCGCTCGACGCGCTGACGCAGATGCGGCTTGCCACAACGTTGCAGAATCTGATTATGTTCATGCTCCCCGCCATGGCGGTGGGCACTCTCTGCGGTGGCGGAACCCCGCTGCGCTTCCTGCGGCTCGACAAGGCGCCGTCGGCAATGGCGGTGGCAGGCATTGTGCTGATTTCGTTGGCGATGACGCCGGCGATGAACTGGCTTGTGGCGTGGAACGCGTCGCTGTCGCTGCCCGAGGCGATGAAGCCGGTGGAGCAATGGATGCGCGCGCAGGAGAACGCCGCGCAGGAGGCCACCGACACGCTGCTCAGCGGCTCGTCGGTGTGGGATTTGATTGCTTCGGTGGTGTGCGTCGGACTGCTGACCGGACTTGGCGAGGAGATGTTTTTCCGAGGCGCGCTGCAGCGCATCTGCTGCGACGGCATGCGGCGCCGACACTTGGCGGTGTGGACTGCCGCTTTCGTGTTCAGCACGCTCCACTTCCAGTTTTTCGGCTTTGTGCCACGTCTTGTGCTGGGTGCCTTCTTCGGCTACGCCTATCTGTGGAGCGGTTCGCTGTGGGTGCCTGTCATAGGCCATGCGCTCAACAATTCCGCTGTCGTGGCGTTTATGTGGATGGGCAACAACTCAATCGACGCAGCTGCAATGGGCGAGGCTGGAAGCCAGTCGGCAGTTGTGGCTATTGTCAGTGCGGCGGTCACCGTGGCGATGATGGTTGCTTACAAAAAAATATTGGCGAATGGAAAAAAGGCGCATTGAGAACCATCCGTTCGAACCGTTTATGCCCGGCAACGCCAAAGTGCTGATGCTCGGATCGTTCCCGCCGCCCGAACGGCGGTGGTCGATGCGCTTCTATTACCCAAACCGCACCAACGACATGTGGCGCATAATGGGCATAGTGTTTTTTGGCGACAAGAACCATTTTGTGCGTCCCGGGGGCTACGACGAGCAGGCGATACGCCGTTTCGCCGCCGAGAGGGGAATCGCGATGTTTGACGCGGCGGTGCGTGTGGTGCGTCAGAAAGACAACGCTTCCGACAAATTCCTTGAAGTGGTGGAGCCAATCGACCTTGACGGGTTTCTCGACCGTCTGCCTGACTGCCGCACGGTGGTGACGGCTGGCGAGAAGTCGTCGGCGATAATAGCCGCAATCAACGGCACGGCGGTGCCGAAGACGGGCGAATACGTCGAATTCACACATCGTGGCAACCTCTGCCGGCACTACCGCATGGTGTCGTCGTCGCGCGCTTATCCGCTCGCCGTGGAGAAAAAAGCGGAGAAATATGCCGAAATGTTCCGCGAGATAGGAGTGGAATGAAATTAGAGTATTAATTTTGCGGAATAATTAACAGAAAATATTGATTTATGGTTGTAGAAATATACAATTGGTTTGTAGCGATGATAAGCGACCCGTTTACGGCTTATCTGCTCATTGTGGCGCTTATGGCGGTTGAAAGCTCGTTTATTCCTTTCCCTTCTGAAATCGTTGTGCCTCCGGCTGCCTACTTCGCCGTGGCGCAAGGGCATATAAACATCTACGTGGTTGTGGCGTTGGCAACGATGGGCGCGCTCATCGGCGCGTTGGTCAACTACTATCTGGCGGTGTGGCTCGGAAGGCCAATTGTCTACCGGTTCGCAAACAGCCGTTTCGGCCACATCTGCCTGATCGACGAGGCTAAAGTGGCGAATGCCGAAGCCTATTTCGACAAGCACGGGGCGGTGTCGACGTTCGTTGGACGACTGATTCCTGCTGTGCGCCAGCTCATCTCGATTCCTGCCGGTCTGGCGGGGATGAACATCGGAAAATTCGTTGTGTTCACAGCCCTCGGAGCGGGGGCGTGGAACGCGGTGCTTGCAGCTCTCGGAGCATGGCTCTCTACGTTTGTTGCGCCTGCCGACCTGCTGGCGCAGATTGAGCACTACAATTCCTACCTCTCATACGGCGGCTATGCGCTGCTTGCGGTAATCGTTGTGTTTATTGCCCATAACTTGTTGAAAAAGAAAAAATAGAAACAGATATGATAGTATCACCATCACTGCTCTCTGCCGACTTCTGCAACTTGCAGAAAGACGTGGAGATGATCAACCGAAGCGAGGCGGAATTGCTCCACCTCGACATTATGGACGGCGTTTTCGTGCCCAACATCTCTTTCGGATTCCCTGTGTTGAAAAACCTCAAAAACATCTGCGACAAGCCGCTCGACGTGCATCTGATGATTGTGGAGCCGCAGAAGTTTATCAAGGAAGTGAAGGACCTTGGCGCAACGTATATGAACGTGCATCTCGAGGCTTGCACGCATCTGTCGCGCGTGGTGCAGCAAATCAAGGAGGCTGGAATGAAAGCCGGTGTGACCATCAATCCTGCCACTCCGGTGTCGATGCTCGCCGACATTATCGCCGACATCGACCTGGCTCTGATCATGTCGGTTAACCCTGGCTTCGGAGGCCAGAAATTCATCCAGAACTCGGTGAAGAAAGTGCACGAGCTGCGCGACCTGATTTCGCTGCGCGGCTCAAAAGCGCTGATTGAGGTCGACGGCGGGGTGAACGAGGAAACCGGACGGCTGCTGAAAGATGCCGGCGCCGACATCCTCGTGGCGGGCAACTACGTGTTCGGTGCTGAAAATCCGCTCGAGCGAATATCAACGCTGAAAAACCTGTAGGAAAACGCGGCGGTAATGCCGGCATCATAAAAAAAACGGGGCGGCGCTGTAAAACAGATTACGGCGCCGCCCCGACGGCATTTATTCTTCCGTAGGAGTAGTGTTGCGTTCTGCAGTGACGGTGTGGCGCACCAGATAGTCGGAAAACGCCTTCTTGTAGGTGTCGGAAATTGGTATGTACTTTTTGCCGAACACTATGCGGTTGCGCTCGATGACGTTGATTTTCGACATCTGCACGATAAACGAGCGGTGCACGCGGATGAAGCGGTCGGCAGGCAGGTGCTGCTCGATGGTCTTCATGTTCATCAGCGACAGGATGCAGGTGGGGGAGTCCTCGGTGTAGATTTTCACATAGTCTTTGAGTCCCTCGATGTAGAGAATCTTCGACACGTCGATTTGGATGAGTTTGTATTCGCTCTTGACGATGATGTGCTGGTTGTCGGCAACCTGTAGTGCCTGTGGCGCGGCCTCCGCTCGGGCCTTAAGCTCAGCCCACTGCAGCGCACGGTTGGCGGCGGTGAGAAACTCCGGATAGTTTACGGGCTTCAGCAAGTAGTCAATGGCATTGTTGCGGAATCCGTCGAGCGCATATTTCTCGAAAGCGGTGACAAAGATGATGCGGCATTCCGGCGGAATGATTTTCGCAAACTCTATGCCGTTGAGCTCCGGCATCTGAATGTCGAGAAAAAGCAGGTCTACCTTCTTCTCCATTACGCATTTTATTGCCTCCGAGGCGGATGCGAACGATGCTTCAAGCGACAGAAACGGTGCCTTTTCAACAAACGAGCATATCAGCCCGCGCGCGAGCGGTTCGTCGTCGACGACGCAGCATTTCAAAGTAATGTCCATAAGCGTTGTCTATTAGTCTTTTGTTGCGTTAAGTGTTATCGATAATTCCGCCACATAGCGGTCGCCGATGGCGGCGGCGCTGTAGTCGTGGCTTTCGGGGTAGAGCAGCTCCAGCTGGCGCTGCAGGTTGGCAAGTCCGATGCCCGAGCCGCTTTTGTCTGACTCTTGCTTCGGAAACAGGCTGTTTTCAACGTGGCAGCAGATGCGGTTGCCGTCAAGCGTGATGCGGATGTCGATAAACGACTCCGAGCCGGCGCTCACTCCGTGCTTGAAGGCGTTTTCCACCAGTGAGATGAACATCATCGGGGCGATTTCCAAGCCGTTTGTGCCGCCGTCGTGGATGCTTACCGTCAGGCGGGTGTTGTCGCTGAGACGCAACGCCATCAGGTTGATGTAGCTTCTGATGAACTGCAGCTCCTTGTCGAGCGTCACCTGCGTGCCGTCGCTTTCGTAGAGCGTGTAGCGCAGCAGCTTGCTCAGCTGGTGTATGGCGTTCTGCGCCTTCTCCGTGTCAAACGCCGTCAGCGCATAGATGTTGTTGAGCGTGTTGAACAGGAAGTGGGGGTTGAGCTGGTTTTTGAGGTTGCGCAGCTCCATGTCCTTGCGCTCGGTGATTATCCGCTCGTTGAGCTTCTCTATCCTTGTCCAGCGCAAGCCCATCTTCAACGCCACGCTCAAGCCGATGGTGAGAATAAGCATCACGTAGTCGCGCATCATAATGCTGACGATAAACAGTCCTCCGCCGTGGTGTCCGCGACGGTGTGGCGGCGCAACTCCCAGCAGCTTGTCGATGACGATGTGGGAGTAGCTGCCCGCCACAACCATCAGCGCGGCAAACAGCGCCGCCACGACAAGGTAGAGCCACGTGCGCTTTTTGAACAGCAGCCGGTCAATGAGGATGAAGTAGTTGACGTAGAACGTGATGATGTACATCACCGTGTGGATGTAGATGTCGAAACGGCGCGGCCCGAATTTAGCCCGTTGTCCCATGGCGGAGGTGAAAATCACCTCCGGAAGGATAAACACGATGGTCAGCACGATGACGTGTGTCATCAGGCCGAGTATCGTGCTGCGCTTTGTGGTGGGAATGCTATTCATATCTCAATGCTTCTATAGGGTCAAGATTCGCCGCCTTGCGCGCCGGATACCATCCGAAAAACACTCCAGTGACCGTGCACACAAGGAATGACAAAACTACAGAATAAATTTGAATTGTCACAGGCCAGTTCAATAAAAATTTCACCGACAGCGACGCTGCCGCGCCAAGCACCACGCCGATGACGCCTCCGGCTACGCTGATGATTATCGACTCGATGAGAAACTGCGTCATGATGTCGCGTCCGCGCGCGCCGATGCTCATGCGCAGGCCTATCTCGCGCGTGCGCTCGGTCACCGACACGAGCATGATGTTCATAATGCCGATGCCGCCCACGAGAAGCGAGATGCCTGCCACGCAGGCGAGCAGCAGCGTCATCATGTCGCTGGTGGAGTTGAGCATCTCGCTCAATTCTTGCTGTGAACGGATGTCGTAGTCCTCTTCGTCCACACTCTTGATTTTGTGGTTGCGGTTGAGGATTTTCTCAATCTCGTCGGTAGCCTGGTCGGTGGCCGCCTCGGTGAGGGCGGAGGCAAAGATGCCTTGTATGTAGTCGATGGCGAGGATGCGCTTCATCACGGTGGTGTAGGGCGCAAGCACAATGTCGTCTTGGTCCTGACCCATGCTGTTGTAGCCTTTCGACTCCAGCACACCGATGATTGTCAGCGGTATAGAGTTGAACCTGATTACGCGGCCCATGGGGTTGCCTCCGTTGGGAAACAGCTTGTCGACCACCGTCTTGCCCACCACGCACACCTTGGAGGCGCGCTTGATGTCGAGGTCGGAAAACGCCATACCGTCCTTCACCTCCAGCTTGCGGATTTCAAGATAGTCGGCATTGACGCCCTCCACCTTCGACGGGTAGTTGTTGGCGCCGCAGATAAACTGTCCCTGGCTGCTTACCATCGGCGACACCGCGGCAACGAATTTTGCCTCGTCGCGGATGTTCTCGAAGTCGACGGGCTTCATCGACTGCATGTCGTCGCTGCTCTGCTGCACGCCGCCGCGCTCCATGTTGCCCGGGAAAATCATTATCATGTTGCTTCCCATCTCTGAAATCTGCTTCTTGATGCTGTCTTTGGAGCCTTGGCCGATTGCGAGCATCGTGATCACAGATGCCACTCCGATGATGATGCCGAGCATCGTCAGAAAGCACCGCATCTTGTTGTTGTTTAACGCTTTGAGCGCTATTTTGAATAGATTTCCAATCTTCATCTTGTCAGTCGTTGATTACGGGTAGTGATTTATAGACCTCCTCAGCCGATTTAGGGTTGGGATTGCGCTCGTCGGAGATGATCTTGCCGTCGCGAAGCACGATGTTGCGGCTGCTGTAGTCGGAAAGCTCCGGGTTGTGGGTCACGAAAATGATGGTGCGACCCATGCTGTGCAGCTGCTGGAACAGCGTCAGAATGCTGAACGACGTGCGCGTGTCGAGGTTGCCGGTGGCCTCGTCGGCAAGAATCAGCACCGGGTCGTTGACAAGCGCGCGGGCGATTGCCACACGCTGCTGCTGTCCGCCCGACATCTGGTTCGACTTGTGCATCATGCGGTCGTGCAGCCCCACGGCGTCGAGGGCTTCCTCGGCGCGGCGTCGGCGCTCTTTGGCTCCGATTGCGGAGTTGTAGAAAAGCGGCAGCTCGACGTTCTCCACCGAAGTGGTTTTCGGCAGCAGGTTGTAGTTCTGAAACACGAATCCGATTTTGCGGTTGCGTATGTAGGCACGCTCGTTGCGGCTCATTTTCTGCACCTCCGCTCCGTCGATGAAGTAGCTTCCGGAGGTAGGGGTGTCGAGGCATCCGAGAATGTTGAGCAACGTTGACTTTCCGGAGCCCGATGTGCCCATGATTGTGACAAACTCGCCCTCGTTGATTGTGAACGACACTCCGCGCAGCGCATGGACGGTCTCCCCGCCCACAACGAAATTGCGGTGGATGCCGTCGAGACGGATTATCTCTTTCATTTTTGTCCCTCCTTCTTTTTCTGTCCAGGATGTTTTGGCGCGAACGGACTGCTTTCCTCGCTGTCGCCGGCTTGCTGCGCCGCCATATCGGCTGAGTAGTCGACAGCCACCACGTCGCCCTTCTTGAGTCCTGACAGAATCTCCACGCTGACACCGTTGTTTGTGCCGATGGTCACTGCCACGGGATAGAGCTTGTTGTCGCGCACTGTCCACACCACCGCCTTCGCTTCTTTGGGCGCGTCCTGTGCTTTTTTAGGAAGCGACTCGTCGTCAAGGTCCTTGGGCGAGAATTTAATGGCGGAGGCTGGCACAATGAGCGCATTCTGCGACTCGGCGGTATAGATAGTGATGTTGGCTGTCAGTCCGGGAATCAGTTTGTGGTCGGCGTTGTCGGCTGAGACCACCACCTCATAGGTAATCACGTTCGATTCCTCTGTGGGGTTCAGGCGCACCTGCGTCACCTTGCCGCTGAACACATCGTCGGGGTAGGCGTCGACGGTGAACGTAACCCGTTGCCCCACCTTCACCTGACCTATGTCGGCCTCGTCGACGTCGGCTATCACCTGCATGTTGTCAAGGTCGGCGATGGTGAAGATGTTGGCAACCGTCATGTTGGCAACGACGGTCTGTCCGATTTCCACCTCGCGCGAGATTACGATACCGTCGATTGGCGCATAGATTTCGGCATAGCCGAGATTCTCCGTCGCCTTCACGCGGTCGGCCTTGCTCTTCTGGTAGGAGAGGCGCGCCACGTCGTATTCGTTTCGCGAAGTCTCATAGTCGTAGTCGCTTATCAGTTTCTTGTCGTGCAGCTTGCGGTCGCGCTCATAGTTTGTCTTGCGGTATTCGTAGGTGGAGCGCGCGCTCTCAAGATTGGCGTTGGCAGCCTCCACCTCGCTTTCGAGAAGAGTCTTGTCTATTTCGGCTATCAGTTCGCCTTTCTTGACCACCGAGTTGTAGTCGGCAAACAGTTTGGTGATTTTACCCGTCACCTGCGTACCCACATCCACCTGAGTCACGCTTTCAAGCGTTCCGGTGGCGGTTACGGTTTCGCTGATGGCGCCGGCAGATACCGTTGCCGTCTCGAGTTGTATCTTCTCTTTGTCGGCACACGAAGCCAATGTCAGCGCGGCAGACAGAATCAGTGTTGATAACTTGTTGGGATTCATATTATTGCTAAAGTGATATTTGTTGTGTTTGATAGAAGTTGAGCAATCGCTTGTTGAGGATTGTGAGATATTTTGCCTGAAGCAACTCCTGCTGCGCCGTCAGCAGCGAGGAATGGGCGTTGAGAAGGTCGAGCGTGTTGACCAGTCCGAGCGCGAACTGCTCGTTTACCAGCTCGTCGGTCAGCGACGCGCTCTTCAGTTTCTCAGCGCAGCTCTCATACTTTGCCTGGGCGTTCTCCGCATCGATGTATACACCCTCGATTGTCTGCGACAGCGATGTCATGGCCTCTTGATAGTCGAGGTCGGCGTTGAGTCGGGCAATCCGTGCTTTCGCAACCGCCGTCTTGTTCTTTTTCTGGTCGAGGATAGGCACACTGACAGTCACCGAAATCTGCTCGTTGAGACGCTCCTTCAGCTGCGTGCCGAGATTTCCGCTGCCCGATGTGTTTGACGTGCCGACACCGGCGTTGAGCGACACGGTAGGGTAGTAGCCGCCACGGGCAATGTCGATGCTGTACTGCTCCGCCTCGCCTGCCAGTTTGTAGCGCTGCAGCGCCGGCATCCATGAGCAAGCCGTGTCAAACACGGTGGTCTTGCGCGGCAGCTCGGCTGCGATTTCCGCATCGTCGAAGTCGATGTCGGCAACGTCGAAGTCGGTTGTGATGTCGAGTTCCAGAAGCGTTTTCAGAGCTACTTTTGCAGATGCCAGATTGGTCTCGGCTGTGGTGAGCGAATAGCGGTCGGTGTGCCATTGCGACTCAATCTGCGAATAGTCCACCCGCGACAGCTTGCCCGAATTCATCAGTGCCTCGGCGCGCTCCATCTGATACTTGCTCACCTCCACATTCTTGCGTGCTATGGCGATAGCCTCCTTTGCATACAGGATGTTGAGATATTTCGACAGAATCTCCGTCTGCAGTGTGTAGCGCTGCTCGTCGACACCGAGAGCGGAGATGCGCTGCTGCATTTCGTCATATTTTATCTGATTGCGGCGGATATTGCCGTTAAACACTGTCCACGAGGCGTTGAGGTCGTAGGCGCCCGAATAGACATTGGCTGTCTGATTCTCCGACGGTGAGGCGTAGTTGATGTAGCCCTGCGTGGTGGAGAAGCCGAGCGTTGGTTGCCACTGCGCTTTCGATTGCTCGAGCGTCGCCTCGTCGCTTTGGTTGTCAAGAACAAGTCTCTGCAGGCTGATGTTGTTGCTGTAGGCATAGTCCAGACATTGGCTGAACGTCCATGCCGCAGCTGAGTTGTCGGACTCTGCCGCCTGCATCAACGCAGACGGACAGGCCAACAAACCAAAAACAAAAATTTTCACGTGTAATTGCATAAAACTATGTATTAATCCAATGCAAAATTATGGTCGAAAAACGGCAAGAAAAAACACAATAGATTAAAGCGGCTGCATCGGGGTACGCTTCATTGATTTTGATAGATGAACACTGAAAACGCGCTCTGGCGTTAACTTAAATTTACCAATCCATAGCCTGCAAGGCGGAAAAACCCGACAAATGGTCAGGAATCGTTTGTACATTCGGTTTTTATAGTTATTTTTGCAGAAATGATAAAGAAAAAAATCATTATGCAACATATTAATGAAATACTCCAAAATTCAATAAAAAAGAATTGGGAAGAACTGGCGTTCACCGATTTTGGCGGCATATCGTTGCAATATCGCGACGTGGCGCGGAAAGTGGCTAAACTGCATCTGCTTTTTGAACATGCGGGCATAGCGGAGGGCGACAAGATTGCCCTCTGCGGAAAAAACAGCACCCAATGGGCGGTGGCGTTTATCGCAGGAATGACCTACGGCGCGGTGCCGGTGCCTATCCTGCACGAATTCAAGGCCGACTCAATCCATCACATCCTCAACCATTCGGATGCGCGCATCCTGTTTTGCGACACAACCGTGTGGGGGCAGATCGACATCGCCAACGCTCCGAAGGTGGAGGCGGCGTTCAACATCGCCGACTACAGCCTCTTTGAGTCAAACAACGAAAAGATAATATATGCGCGCGCACACTTGAACGAGATTTTCGGTCAGCGCTATCCTGAACGCTTCACTGCCGACGACGTGGTCTACAAGACCCCCGATATGGACCGTCTGGCAATAATCAACTACACGTCGGGCTCTACCGGATTCTCAAAAGGTGTGATGGTGCCTTACCGCGCCATCTCGTCAAACTTCAGACCCGACTGCATGGAATTCGCGATCGCGCCGACCATTGCGTCGCCGGTGCCTACCGCGCCTTCATCATAGACCTTCGGGTTGGTGTTGACATAAAGCGCCTCGGACTCGTCCTTGGAGACGAGGACCGCGCCCTCCTGGCTCATGGAAACGCAGACCGCGCGCGCGCCCATGTCGAGCATCTTGCGCGCCGAATGTACCACGACCTCCGGATCTGCGGACGGCTTGTCGCCTACCGCCTCGGCCAGCTCGAAAATGTTCGGCTTGACGAAATCCGGCTCGCACTGGAGCGCCTCGAGCAGCAGGTCGCCCTGCGCGTCGATGATCAGCTTGCAGCCGTGGCGCTTGATGGTTTTGCACAGCTTGCGGTAGTTCTTGAGCGAGAAGTCCGGCGGCGTCGAGCCTGCCAGAACGAAAATATTGCCCTCGTCGAGGTAATTCTCCATGCGGTCGATCAGACGCAGGAAATCTGCGTCGTCCAGCTTGCTGCCCGGCTCGTTTACCTCGGTATGACCGCCCTGCGCGTCAAGGATCTGGGTATTGACGCGAAGCTGACCGGCCACATCGACAAAATCATAGTGGATGTCTGCCGCCGTCAGCATGTCCTTCATAACGCGGCCGTTCGTGCCTGCGGTGAAGCCAAGTGCGATGCTGTTGCCGCCCAGCGCCTTGACTGCGCGGGAAACGTTGATGCCCTTGCCGCCCGGCTCAAGGTGACTCGAGCTCGAACGATTGAGCTTGCCGACCTCAAGCGGATGCTCGATGCGCAGCGTGCGGTCGAGCGCCGGGTTCAGCGTAATCGTGATAATCATGGAAACGCCCTCCTGAAATATTTTCCCCATATCGCGGTATTCACATCATATCCGTGCGAATAACCGCGCTCTTCTCTACTGTATATTTTACAAAATCTTATGAATAAAGTAAATGGTTTTTTCCTGATGTTAGACGGAATTAACCGCCCTGTCTCTGTACCCGGATTTCATTTAAGCCATCCGCTGTCTCCGCACCACGGGCATTCCCACTGTTTGCCCGTGATCTGCTCCTGCATCATACCGTTCCGCTCCTCACTTATGGTACTTGCCGCCGGCGGCGATATTGAGCGCGCGGTAGACCTGCTCGAGCACCATAACGCGCGCGAGATGATGCGGGAACGTCATGGGCGACATGGACAGCCGCAGCGCCGCCCTCTGCTTGACGCGCTCGGACAGACCGCACGAGCCGCCGATGAGCAGGCATATTTTGCTTGTCCCCGAGACTGTCAGACGCGAAAAATAGTCCGCGAGCTGCTCGGATGACATCGGCTTTCCCTCGACGCACATCGCGATGACGGCCGCGCCCGGCCAGATCCTGCTCTCGATGAGCGCAGCCTCGCGATCGAGCGCCTGCGCGATCTCGCCCTCGGAGGGCGTCTGCGGCAGCCGCTGCTCGGGCAGCTCGATGATCTCTAATTTACAATATGCGCCGAGGCGCTTCTCGTATTCCTTTACCGCCTGCGCCCAGAATTTCTCTCCGAGCCTGCCGACGCAGATCAGCCGGACACCAAGCATGCCGTCTCCTCCTCTCCGAGCACGACCGGCGACTCCATGCAGTCGCGCGGCGCGACGCAGACCGTGCAGCCTTCCCTGCCGCGAAGCGCGTTCTTCGTCTGCTGCAGCGCGAGCGCTGGCATGTTGTTCTTCTCGCTCAGATGCGCAAGAACCAGCTTTCGCGTGCCGTTGTCCGCGAGGAACGCCGCGAAAACCGCACAGTCCGGGTTGGACAGATGGCCGTTCGGCCCGGCGACGCGCTGCTTGAGCGCATAGGGGTACGGCCCGGCCTGGAGCATATGCGGATCGTGATTGCTCTCGAGCACGACGGTCTCGCAGCCGCGCAGCAGCGCCGCCGCAGACTGCGGCACAAAGCCGAGGTCGGTAGCGAAGCCGAAACGATGCCTGCCGTTTTCCAGTATGTAACCCACGCTGTCCGCCGCATCATGCGGCGTAGCGAACGAGCGGACCGTGGTCTCCCCCACGCAGAAGGCGTCGCCGCTCTCGAACGCAGTCAGCCGTCCCTCGAACGCCGGCTCCTTCGCGGTCAGCGCCGCCGCCGTGCCGCGCGAGGCGAAAACCGGCACCTCGGTCTTTTTGAGGAACATCGCAAGTCCCTTTACATGGTCGATGTGCTCGTGCGTGATGATGAGCGCGTCGAGCTCGCCCGGCTTCATGTCGAACGCCGCGAGCGCCGCTGTGAGCTTGCGGAGCGAAACGCCGACGTCGATCAGCACCGCCGTGCCGTCCGAGACGTACAGGCCGCAGTTTCCGCTCGATCCGCTCGCGATACTGTAATAAAAATGCTCTGCCATGGTACTCCTTCCGTTATTTCCGGGTATTGCGCACGAAATCCGTGCGCTTCAGCAGGATGGGCGTGACGCGGCCGCGGTAGAACGTGAACGGCTCCCCGGCGATCTGCGCACCGAAGCCGCGCAGGATATGCACGGTCGCGTCGCGCGCCTCCAGAAAGATTTCATCCACACCCTGTGCAAAAACCTCGGTCAGCACGCTTTTCATCAGAAAGGTTCCCCTGTGCTGACCGCGCAGGGACGGCGCGACCGTAATGCGGCCCATATGCCACCTGCCGCCCTCGCGGTAGACTGCCGCCGTTCCTGCGAGCACGCCGTCCTGCTCCATGCAGAACCACTGCGGCTGCTTTTCCGCCGGGATAACATTCATTTCGCGCGGGATCTGCTGCTCGTCCGCAAAGATCTGCGCCGCAAACGCGAGAACAGCCTGCATCTCCGCCTGTTCGGCGCGGCGTACGCTGCACCGCATTTCTCTTTCGCCGTTCTGCATCCTGCTTTTCCCCTTATTTTGCAAAAAAGGCGAAAGGATTGCCCCCTCCGCCTTTTATTTCGGTTGAAATGTGCGCTTATGCGCGGTTTGCGCTCTCTGCACCGTCCGGAATTTCGCTGCGGTACATATCAGCGCCGAGCGCTACGAACTTCTCGACGAGCGTTTCATAGCCGCGCTCAATGTTCTGAACCTGCTCGACCTCGGTCACGCCCTTGGCCGCAAGGCCTGCGATGACCATGGCTGCGCCTGCGCGCAGATCGTGTGCGCGGACCGGTGCGCCGTTCAGCTCCTTGACGCCCTCAACGACCGCGATCGCGCCGTCCACATGGATGTTCGCGCCCATGCGGCTCAGCTCCTCGGTGTAGCGGTAACGGCTGCCCCAGATGCCCTCGGTGATGATGCTCGTGCCCTCTGCGAGGCAGAGCGCGGTCGTCATCTGCGGCTGCATGTCGGTCGGGAAGCCCGGATACGGCAGCGTCTTGATGTTGGTCTTGGTCAGCCTGCCCTCGCGGCGAACGAGCACCGCGTCGTCGAACTCGGTGACCTCAACGCTCATCTCGCGCAGCTTTGCCGTGATGCACTCCAGATGGCGCGGAATGACGTTCTTCACCAGAACCGAACCGCCGCAGGCAGCAGCCGCCGCCATGAAGGTGCCCGCCTCGATCTGGTCCGGAATGATGGAGTAGCTGCCGCCGTGCAGGCTCTCCACGCCGCGGATCTTGATCACGTCCGTGCCCGCGCCCTTGACGTCTGCGCCGAGCGCGTTCAGGAAGTTCGCCAGATCGACGATATGCGGCTCCTTTGCGCAGTTCTCCATGATGGTCTGGCCCTTTGCCAGAACCGCTGCGAGCATGATGTTCATGGTCGCGCCGACGGTGACAACGTCGAAATAAATATGTGCGCCGTGCAAGCCGTCCTCGGGCGCCTCGACCCGGATGTAACCGCCCTTGGGCAGAGTGACCTTGGCGCCGAGCGCCTCGAAGCCCTTGATGTGCTGGTCGATCGGACGAACGCCGCCGAAGTTGCAGCCGCCGGGCATCGCTACCTCAGCGAAGCCGTACTTGCCGAGCAGCACGCCGAGCAGATAGTAGGAGGCGCGCAGCTTGCGCTCGAGCTCGTGCGGCTTGAGCGACGGATTCTGGGTGTTCTGGATCTCCACAGTCGTGGAATTGATCAGACGGATCTGTGCGCCGAGCTCGCGCATGATCTCCATCTGGAGCGTCACGTCGATGATCTTCGGCACGTTTTCGATGCGGACCGGGCCATCCGCGAGCAGAGCCGCCGGTACGATGGCCACTGCTGCATTCTTCGCGCCCGAAATCGTTACTTCACCGTTCAGCGTCTTGCCGCCGTTGATTACATATTTGGTCAAAGTCAACCTACTCCTCACTGTACTGTCCCACATCCCACGTGGGCGTTTTTCTGACATCCCATTTTATGAAAGCGGACGCTCTTCCGTTCGTCCGTGCAGTTTCCTTGTTCCGCACACAGGCGGAAAATTTTTCCGGCTGCGTTAAAAACGCTTTGCCGCAAAATATCACTCATACATTGTATCACAATTTTGGATAAAAGAAAGTTTTTTTTCGGCTTTCCCGTCCATATCGCGGTTTTTTGGCGAAATCAACAAATTACACCCCGTTTTCACGGAGGAATTGCCACGCTCTCCGCCAAAGCCGGACGCTGTGCGGCCGCACAGCCTTCTTTTCAGAGGGTAACGAGCGTTTTCTTGTCGCAGTCCATGAAGTAATCTGTTCTGTCCGTCACGATCTTCCACGTCGGGATCAGCTGAAGCCGGCGGCTGCTGTCCATCTGCATCCGGTAGCCCGCCGTCATCGAGCGGATGGTCTCCCCGGCTTCGAGCGAGGAGGCGAACTGAAGCAGCGCGTCCGCCGCACGGCAGTCTGCGCCGCGTCCCGTGACGGTCGTGTAGGGCGTGCCGAAGCTCCATGTGCCCGAAAGCGTCGCCGTGCCGTCTGCGTTGAACGTCAGCGTCAGCTCACGATTGTGCACCGGGCGGTTTGCGACCGGCGCGGTCTGCGTGACCGAAAAGCCGCTCACCTGATAGGACGCGCCGTCTCCGGCGAGACCCCATTCAGAAAAGCACTTGCGCGCCGCGCGAATGGCGGAGGTCTCGTCGTCCGGCGTTTCGCCGGGAATCGGGCATACGCCGTTCACACGGCCGTCTGCGTACCAGGTCACGGTGCCGTCCCCGCTCTGAAAGCGGACGGTGCCGTCCTCCAGCTCGGTCCGTTCCATATCCGCGCCCAGCATGACCGACGCGGCGTTTTCCTCGTCCGCGCGGCTGCGGTCGAGGTTGAGCTCGGGCAGGAATACATCCTCGGGCAGACGAAAGCTGTCCGCGAGTGTCGAGCCGCAGCCACTCACCAGCGCGCGCAGATCTGCGTCCAGCCCGGATGCGCGGCTGTAATTCTGCCAGAGCCGGAAGCCGAGATTGCCGAGCAGAAACAGGTTGACCGCCAGGAGAATGCCGATCAGCACATTTTTTACCTTGTCCCACTGCAAGCGGTCTCACCTCCGTTCAGTCCGTTTTTCCGTCCTTCAGATAAAAGCGCGAGGGCGCATAAACGCCGTTTTCCTCGCGGTAGGCCGCCATCATGCTGCGCTCGCCCGCCGAGGCGCTCGCCGCCGCCTGCTTCGCCGGCAGGACGATGCGGTTCTCTCCGGTCGCGGCAAAGCGCTGGAGATTGACGGTCGCCGCGCGCAGCACGCCGCCCTCGAATTCAAATGCTGCAAAATCCGTGCTCCCGAGCACGGGGACACCGCTGTACAGCTGCAAAAAGACCAGTGTCGTCCTGTGCTCGGTCTCGTTCACGGCGTAGAGCGACGCATGGGTGTCGGTCTCGCCGGCGCGCAGCACCGTGTCGAGAATGACGCGCGCGCAGTCGATCTGCGCGTCGAGCGCCGCCGAGCCTGTGACCTCGCCGCTCTCGAACGCCGTCACCGTGCTCTGATCGCCGGCCGTCGCGTACTGCATCAGCCCGGTCTTTGCGAGCCGCAGTGTGCTCGCGTCGTCCACGAATACGCGCACCATGTCGTTCTGCTCGCTGTAGAAATCCGTGTAGGCGGAAAAGCCGAACGCCCCGAGCAGGTTTGCGAGTCCCGTTCCGCTCTGCGCGGCGAACAGGTCGAGCGCTTCGTTTTTCAGCACCGGAAGCGTCAGATTTTCGCCCTCAAACAGCAGTGTTTCGGGATAAACGTTCGTGTTCGCGCCCGCAAATGCACAGTCCGTGCCGTGAAAGTCCTCCAGTGCCCGGTCGAAGGCGCCGCGGTCGGCCTCCGCATGGGAAAGATAGAGCGCGCCGTCCGGCGTGCGCACAAAGAGCGTGCCGCTGTCCGCGCTGTAAAACAGCGTTTCGACCTTGATCCTGTCGTCCGCAAGCGTGCCGCCCATCCAGCCGGACACCACACTCAGCGGGAGCGCGCCGTGGTACCGCAGCAGCACCTTGCGCTCCGCGCCCAGCTCACCGGCCAGCGTCTGCTCGTCGGTCTCCATGAGCGAATCACCCGAAAGCGCCTGCGTCCAGATGCTGCGCACCGCTCCGAGCGAGGCGTCAACATCGGTCATGCTGTACTGCACGCCGACGAACTCGCCCGAAGCGCCGAGCGCCAGCTGCGCCGGAGACGCCGCCGACACGCCCGACGAGCGGATCTCATAGCCTGCCGCACCGCCGAACAGGCGGTCATGCACCCGGCGCAGCGGATTGTCCGAGCCGAGCGACGCCGTCGAAACACCGGCGAGCCAGTTCGCCGCACACAGCACCGCCATCAGCACCGCGAGCACGATGAGCGCGATATTCTTGGCCGTGTTTCCGGCCGAACGCTCCGCGCCTCTCATGCTCTACCCTCCTTTTCATCGGGGGCAAGGTCGGTCGGCAGGGTGATGTGCACGGTCGTGCCCTTGCCGTATTCGCTCGCGAGCTCGATGTGACCGCCGTGCTTTTCGACGATCTCCTTCGCGATGGCAAGGCCGAGGCCCGTGCCGCCTGCGGCGCGCGAGCGCGCCTTGTCCACGCGGTAAAAGCGCTCAAACAGGCGCGGCACATCCTCCGCCGGGATACCGATGCCGTCGTCCTGCACCGTGATGCGCACTGTGTTTTTTTCTCCCTCGCAGGCTGCAAGGCGGATATGTCCGCCCGACGACGTATACTTGACCGCATTCGAGAGGATGTTGACCACGACCTGCTCGATGCGTTCGCGGTCGCCCGTGATCTCGGGCAGGCTGTCCGGCGCGTCGACCGTCAGCTCATGGCCGCTGTCCTCCGCGGTGAATTTCATCGCGTCCGCGACCTTGTGCAGCAGTGCGGAGAGCGAAAAGCGCGTCATGCGCAGCTCCATGCGGCCGTAGTCCAGGCGCGAAAGCGTCAGCAGGTCGGTCACGATACGCGCCATGCGCTCGCTCTCGCTCGAGATCACGCCGAGGAACTGCTTTTCCGTGTCGAGCGGAATATCTCCGGCCGCGTCGAGCAGGGTCTCGGTGTAGGAGCGGATGTTGGTGAGCGGCGTGCGCAGCTCATGCGAGACGTTCGCCACGAACTCGCGCCGCGCGTCGTCCAGACGGCGCTGCTCGGTGATGTCGTGCAGCACGGCGATCACGCCGCCCTTGCCGTCGAGCGCGCCGTAGGGCGCGAGCGTCACGGACAGCACCCTGCCGCGGCGCGTGATCTCGCTGGTGAGAAAGGTGCGCATCGCGGTCTCATCCGAGCCGACCATCTCCAGATCCTCGAACATCTCGTCGAACGTGAGGCTGTCCTGCATCCGCACACCGAGGAGATTTTCGGTCGCCGGGTTCATATGGATGAGGCGTCCGTCGGTCGTGAAGGCCGCAACGCCGTCGGTCATGTGCAGGAACAGGGTGTTCAGCTTGTCGCGCTCGCCCTGCACCTCGCCGACCGTTGTCTTGAGACGGCGCGCCATGTAGTTGAACGAGCGCGTCAGCTCACCGATCTCGTCGCTCGACTGCACGCCGAGGTCCTGATCGAAGTTGCCCTCCGCGATCGACCGCGCGCCCTCGGTAATGCGCTCGATCGGGGTCGTGATGGTCTTGGACAGCAGAAAGGACAGCAGGATCGCCGCGAGCAGACCGAACATCATCGCCTGCATGACGATCTGGAAAAAGCGCCACGACAGGTCGGAGATCTCCTGCTTGTCGTCCGCGATATACACGATATAGTCCACCGTTCCGTTGCCGTCGTGGTCGAGCGGAACCGCGATGTCCATCACGCTGTCCGAGACCGACGAGCGCGTGCCGGCCTCGCCGGCCATCGCCGCGATGATGTTGCGCGTGCGCGTGACGCTGAGGTTGGGGTTGGAGCCGTCTACAAAGCGGCCCTCGCCGTCGAGGATATAATAGTTGCGGTAGTCGTCGATGCCGAGACGGCTGCGATGGGCATCGATGATGGTCTTGAGCCCCTCCGCGTCCGGCGCTGCCGCCGCCTCCTGCATGGAGCGGATGGTATCGGTCGTAAAAACGCTCTGCATCTGGGTATAAAAGCTGTCGATGTAGAACGTGCTGACGCTGTTGATGAGGAAGGTGCCGACGACGGCCATGACCGACACGATCATCAGGACCAGAATAAGCACCAGCTTCATATGCAGAGAACGAAACAAAATGACACCCCCATGGGAATGGATTGGAGCAGAGCGCTCAGCCCTCCGCAAAGTAATAGCCCATGCCGCGCTTGGTGATGATGTGCTTCGGGCTTGCCGGCTCGTCCTCGACCTTTTCGCGCAGACGGCGGATGGCAACATCCACCGCACGCAGGTCGCCGTAGTAGTCATAGCCCCAGACGTGCTCCATCAGCTCCTCGCGCGAGAACACGCGGCCGGGAGAGGCCGCCAGAAAGCAGAGGATATCGAATTCGCGGGCGGAAAGCTCGAGTGCGCGCCCGTTCTTGTAGACCATGCCGCTCGAACGGGAGATGCGCAGGCCGTCCCCGGCCTCCGCCTGCGGCTTTTCGCGCTCCTCGCCCGAAAGCGTGCGGCGCATGTTCGCCTTGACGCGCGCCATCAGCTCACGCATGGAGAACGGCTTTGTGATATAGTCGTCCGCGCCCAGCTCGAGGCCCATGACCTTGTCGGCCTCCTCCTCTCGCGCGGTCAGCATGATGATCGGAATGTCGCTCTGCGCACGCACGCGGCGGCAGACCTCGAAGCCGTCCATCTCGGGCAGCATGACGTCGAGCAGAATGAGGTCGGGCGACTCAGTGAGCGCCTTGTGCAGACCCTCTGCGCCGTCATAGGCCGCCATGGTATCGTAGCCCTCGCGGCCGAGGTTGAACACCAGAATATCCGCGATCGCCTTTTCGTCCTCGACAACGAGGATTTTTTTCTTATCCATATCTTTCCCCCTTAAACGATCAGGAGTTCATGATTTACAGATCTCAAAACAGGTTTTTCAGCCGTGCGCGGTACATCGCCGCGATGGTCTTTGCGTCGCGCAGCCTGTCCTCCGCGATCAGCCGCTCCACCTCCGCGATCGGCAGGCGGACGGTCTCGACGAATTCGTCCTCGTCCGGATGCGTCTCGCCCTCGGTCAGGTCGAGCGCCGCGAACAGGTACGTCACCTCGGTCAGAAAGCCGGGCGAGGGATACATCGCGCCGAGCGGCACGATGCGGCCGGCCGTGCAGCCGGTCTCCTCCGCAAGCTCGCGCACGCCGCATTCCTCGGCGTTTTCCGGGCCGTGATCCATCTTTCCGGCCGGCATTTCGAGCGTTTCCGTGTCGAACGGGTAGCGGAACTGGCGCACGAGGATGATATTTCCGTCCCGGTCGATGGGCAGCACGCCCACGCCGCCGACATGCTCGCACACCTCGCGCGACGCCTGCTTTCCGTTCGGCAGGCGCACCTCGTCGACGCGCGCCTTCATGATGCGTCCTTCAAAAAAGTATTCGCCGGAAATCCGGGTCTCTCTCATATCCATATCGTTTTCTCCTTATTCTGCGCTGCCGAAGCACTGGAGCAGATACGCGGTCTCCGCCGGTACGGTGATCTCGATGCCGCTGCTGTCCTCGCAGTCAAATTCCCTCTGGGTCAGCAGATCGAGCGCGTAGAGCGCGTTCACGCCCGTGCGTACCTCCTGTCTGCTGCGGTTGACGAGTACGATGATGCGCGAGCGCCCCAGCGTGCGCTCATAGCGCAGCAGCGCGTCGTTTTCGCCCGTGTCGAAGCGCAGCTCGCCGCGTATCAGTGTTTCGCTGTCTGCGCGGACCTCGCACAGACGGCGGTAGAATGCGAGGATCTCTCTGTCCTCCGCGCCCCACGGGTAGGTGCGGCGGTTGAACGGGTCCTCAAAGCCCTGCCGTCCGGCCTCGTCGCCGTAGTAGATGGTCGGCGAGCCGGGCATGGTGAACTGAATGACGGCCGCAAGGCGCAGACGGCGCTTCGCGGTCTCCAGCCGGTCGGGCGGCAGCTCATAATGCGCCCGCTCGTCGCGGCTCTTCTTCCAGTCCTCGCTCCTCACGCCCAGCACGGTCAGCGCACGCGCAGTGTCGTGCGTGCCGATGATATTCATCAGATTATAGAACACATCGCGCGGATAATTCTCGCGCAGGGTCTCCATGGTCTCCGCAAAATGCTCGGCCGTGCCGCCGTTCAGATAGGCGAGGATGGCGTCGCGCAGCGGATAGTTCATCACGCTGTCCAGCTCTCCGCCTCCGAAATAGCGGCGGCGCTCGGAATAGGCGATCTTGTTGGAGGCATCCTCCCAGACCTCGCCGATGACAAGAGCGTCCGGTTTTTCCTGTTTTGCGGCGGCGTTCAGTCCGGCGATAAAATCGTCGGGCAGCTCGTCTGCGACATCCAGCCGCCAGCCGGACGCGCCGAGCCGCAGCCACCGGCGCACCACGCTGTCCGCGTCGCGGAAGATAAAGCTCTGGTAGTCCGGGTTGCGCTCGTTGACTTGCGGCAGGGTGTAAATGCCCCACCACGAGCCGTATTGATCCGGCCACTCGCTGAATTCGTACCACGGGCAGTACGGCGAGTCCTTGGACTGATGTGCGCCGAGCGAGTCATAGCGGCCGCGGCCGTTGAAGTAGCGGCTGTCGTAGCCGGTGTGGTTGAATACGCCGTCCAGCACGACGCGCATGCCGCGCTTTGACGCCTCGCTGCACAGCGTTTTGAAGTCCTCCTCGTTTCCGAGCAGAGGGTCGATGCGCTTATAGTCGCCCGTATCATAGCGATGGTTGGAGTACGCCTGAAAGATCGGGTTGAAGTACAGCGTGCGCACATGCAGGCTCTCAAAATAGTCGAGCTTGGACAGCACGCCGCGCAGCGTGCCGCCGAAAAAGTCGTTGTTCAGGATCTCCCCGTGCTCATCAGGGCGGTAGACCGGAAGATCGTCCCAGTTTTCGTGCAGCACACGCGGCGCGATGCCCTCGCCCTCCGGCTGCACCGGGTCGCGGTCCCGGCAGAAGCGGTCGGGGAAAATGTTATAGGTGATGCCCTCGCCGAACCAGCGAGGCGGCTGGTACGACGGATCGTAGACCGTCAGCTGAAAGCGGTCTCCCATGCTGTCGAGCACCTCGCAGCGTCCGCCGTAGCCGCGCGCGCAGAAGCGCGGGCCGTCCGCCGTATCGAAGGTGAACCAGTACCAGTACAGACCGGCGTGCGGCGGCGTGAAGGACGCGCCGTATTCATCCCGCGCCCCGGCGAGACCGAACCACCGCATCGGGTACGCCTCGGCCTGCTGTCCGTCCTCCTCAACCCACAGCGTCATGCGGGAGATACCCTGCTCCCGGCGCGGATAGGCGGCGAACTCGACCTTCATCCCGGCCGGCGCGGCGCCGTATGGCTTTTTGCACGCGAGCGAGCGCGAATGGAACATACACTCCGGAATTGACTTCAACAACGGTTCCCCCAGACTTCGCCAGCAGTCTGCTGACAGCGATACAGTATTATTATAGCACAGCCTGCCTTTGTTGTGAAGAATTTGTGCAAAGCGCGAAACACATATGGCTGTCAGACCGATATGAAAAAACCGCCCTCTTTTCAGAGAGCGGTTTGAGATGATCGAATTTTTTTAGCCTTCGATTGCAGTGTAGTCGTCCGGAATGGTGATGCCGAGCTTCTCGCAGTTTGCCTTGTTGTACATCTTGGTGAAGGTCGGAGCGGCCTGAACCTCCATGTCGCCCGGGTTTGCACCCTTGACAAGGATCTCATATGCCATCTCGCCGGTCGCCTGACCCAGCTCGTTGTAGTCGATGGACAGCGTAGCGACGCCGCAGCCGCTGCAGATGCCCTGCTCGCCTGCGATGACCGGAACCTTGGCCGGGATCACGACATTAGCGATCGCCTCGGTGCAGGATGCGGCGGTGTTATCGGTCGGGATGTAGATAACGTCGCTGCCGGAAGCTGCGTTCTGCGCAACGGATGCAACATCGTTCGAGTCGGTGAACGCGAACTCGGTGCAGGTGTAGCCCTGCGCCTCGAGCAGCGGCTTGATGGTGTCGATCTGGTACTTGGAGTTCGGCTCAGCCGAGCAGTACAGCAGACCTACGTTCTTCGCATCCGGGAACAGCTCCTTGAGCATGTCAGCCTGACCGTCGAGCGGAGCGAGGTCGGTGGTGCCGGAGATGTTGGTGCCGGTCTTGCCGGTCCAGTCGGAGATGCCCAGCGCGGTGCCGTAGTCGGTGACCGAGGTGCCGAGGATCGGAATATCAGAGGTAGCGGCCTGCGCAGCCTGAAGCGCTGCGGTCGCGTTTGCCATGATGAGGTCGTCGCCTGCGGAAACAAAGCCGTTTACGATGGTCGAGCAGTTCGCAGACTCGCCGGAAGCGTTCTGAACATCGAACTCAACCTTGCCGCCGTCTGCCTCGACCAGCTCGGTCAGCTTGTCCTGGAAGCCCTGGGTCGCAGCGTCGAGCGCAACGTGCTGCACGAGCTGTACGACGCCGACCTTGTAGCTGCCGGCCTTTGCGGAGTCGCCGCCGGAGGCCGCATTGCTGTCGTCGCTGCCGGAGCTGCTGCCGCCGCATGCGGTCATGCTCAGTGCCATGGCGCCTGCCATCAGCGCTGCGAGTAATCTCTTTTTCATGGAAAGCCCTTCTTTTCTAACGATTTTACGCATTCAGCGTATTGCAGCGGACGATTTTCCGTCCGTTACTTTTACATTTTATCAGTTAAAAGCGCCGTGGTCAAGAGCTGCCGCCGCTTTTTTTGAAAACTTTCCGCGCAGGCGGTCATGTTCCACAAGAGAGCCGTGTCAAATTGTAAATAAACTGTAAGTATTGTCCCTTTCCGGTTGACCTCATTCGACCTTCATCGTAAAATATAGTCAAGAGAGTATGGCCCTGCCAATGCGGGCCGGGTAATAGAGCGGGCGGCTCCGGGCCGCCGAGAGGTAACGCATATGAACGTATCCTTTTTTCTCAAGCCGAAGGCTGAAGTAGTTTATGTTTACGACACCGATCCGGTCAGAACGGCGCTCGACCGGATGTTTGAGAGCGGTTTTACCGCCATTCCGGTCCTCAGCGCCAAGGGGCGCTACGTCGGCACGATCACCGAGGGCGATTTTCTGCGCCTGCTGCTCGGGCACACGCCCGAACAGGCCGGAAACATGCTGCTCTCCGAGGTCACGCGCCGCATCCATCACCGTTCGGTCACGATCGACACGCGCATTGAGGATCTGGTCGAGCTGGTCGCCGGACAGAACTTTGTTCCGGTCACGGACGGCCGCGGCATGCTGTGCGGCATCGTCACGCGGCGCGATGTCATCTGTCAACTTTCCGAGCGCTGCAAGGCGCTGGAGATCCTGAAGGACGAGCACTAAACGAATCATACAAACGGGGGAATACATATGGGCAGATCAGGCGGCAGCAGCGGCGGCGGCGGTTTTTCCGGAGGCGGCTTCTCGGGCGGCGGACGCTCCTCGGGCGGCTTTTCCGGCGGCAGCCACAGCGGCGGACGAAGCGGCGGAGGCAGCTTTGGCGGAGGCGGCTGGGGCGCACCGCCTCCCCCTCCCCGCAGACCATACCGCACCGGTCCCATCATCATCGACAACTCGCGCCGCTACTATGGCGGCGGAGGCGGCGGGAACAACTGCGGCGGTTCGGGCTGCGGCACGACGCTCATCGTCGTGCTTCTCGTGCTGTTCCTGTTCGGCGGCATCGGGTTTTTCCTGATGGGCACGCCGTCGAGCAGCATCGCGAAGTCCACCGTCGCGCGTGAAGCGCTCCCGTCGAACGCCGTCACAGAGACCGGCTACTATACCGACGCAGACGGCGACTGGATCCATGATCAGAGCAAGCTGACCGCCGGACTCCGGAAATTCTATCAGGAAACCGGCGTGCAGCCCTATGTGTACATCCTGCCGAACGGCGAGAGCACCTCGGTTTCCGACCTTAAGAGCCGCGCGGAAGCACTTTATCCGCAGCTGTTTTCGGACGAGGGTCATTTTCTGCTCGTGTTCTGCGACGACGGCCGCGGCGGCTATAACTGCGGCTATACGGTCGGTTCGCAGGCGAAAACCGTGATGGATGATGAAGCGGTCAGCATCCTTGCCGACTACCTCGACCGCTATTACAACGACTCCTCGGTCAGCGAGGAGGAGATCTTCTCGAATGCGTTCACCAAAACGGCGGACCGCATCATGACCGTGACCCAGTCGCCCGTTGTGCCCGTCGCGGTCTGCATCGCGGCCGTCATCGTCATCGCGCTGCTCGTCTTTTCGCTCCAGAAGCGCCGCGAGGCGAAGGAGCGGCAGCGGCAGGCGGATGAGAAGATGTGGAGCACGCCGCTCGAGAGCTTCGGCGCAGACGAGGCGGCTGAACGCGCAAAAAAATACGAAAATACAGACACACATACACAATAAAACGGAAAGGAACGAAGAAAAATGAGTATTCTGGAACGCTTCTCCACGATCATCAAGGCGAACATCAACGACCTGCTCGACCGTGCCGAGGACCCGGCGAAAATGATGGATCAGTATATGCGCCAGCTGATGAGCGACCTCGCAGACGTCAAGCGCGAAACTGCTTCCGTCATGGCGGAGGAGAGCCGCATTCAGCGTCAGCTCGAAGAAAAGCGCCAGGAGAGCGCAAAAAACGCCGACCTTGCGCGCCGCGCACTCCAGCTGAGCAACGAGGATGACGCGCGCGTATTCCTCGCGAAAAAGCAGGAGCTCGAAAAGCGCATCGAGGAGCTTCAGAAGATGTACGACGTTGCGCATGAAAACTCGATGCGCATGCGTCAGGTGCACGACAAGCTGGTTTCCGATGCGGAGGCGCTGCGCCAGCGCCGTGAGGCCATTCAGAGCAAGATGGCGCTCGCTCGTGCGCAGGAAAAGGCCGCGAACGTGATGGGCAGCCACACCGGCGCCGACGAGAGCAGGCTCGGCGACGCGATCGCCCGCATGGAGGACAAGGCCGACGCGATGCTTGACCGCTCGAACGCGATGCAGTCGCTGAACGAGACGCCGCTCGACCCGGCTGCTGAGCTGGAAAAGAAGTATGCGGACGGCGCAAAAAATGCCGCTGTCGAGGATGAGCTCGAGAAGATGAAAAAGGAAATGGGGCTTTAACCTGTCGAAAAACTGCGTTTTTCCGACAAGTTGTGTTCTGACTACGCAGAACACGAGTCGTCCGAAAGTTCCCATGCGGAAACTTTCTCCCTCCTAAGGGGCAAAAACCGAGGCGCATGCCCCCGGTTTTTGCAGACTTTGCTGCGCAAAGTCTGTTAAATGCGCGCTGCCGCGCGTAAGCTGTTTTTCCGTCAAACCGGACTCTATCGGCAGGCTTATTTTTATCGAAGACAGTCGAGCAGGTACAGGCGGAACTCGACTGTTTCGCTGTTCTCCCCTTTTACGCTCTCGCGGCAGGCTATGGAGAACGCCGTTCCCCACCACGCTGCCTTTCTCTGTTCCGCCGGGGCGAACGCCGCCGTCACGAGCACGGTCAGCGCCGTCATCAGCGCGCAGGCCGCCTGTTTTCTTCTGTTATCCATGCAAAAAACCGCCCTTTCCGGTAACTGTGTTCACAGTCTGCCCGGAGGGCGGTCTTTTTATACGTATTTCGCGCTTACTGCACGGTTTCCGTGAGGAAAGTCTCGGAGAAGCGGCGCGCGAGCACGGTCGCGGCGGCATCGGCGGTGTTGCGGTCGGAGAACAGGCCGTAAACGGTCGGGCCGGAGCCGCTCATAAGGGTCGCGTCCGCGCCGTTCTCGCGCAGGACCGCGCGGATCTCGCCAATCTGGTGGCGCTTTGTCGCGGTAACGGTCGCCATCACGTTCATCAGTCGGCCGCAGACGCCCTGATAATCGCCGTTTTCGAGCGCCTGCTTCATGCCCTCGGTGTCCGGGCGCTGCGTCAGCGGCACGCTGTCGATCTCCTGATAGACCTCCTTGGTCGAGACCGCGAACGGCGGCTTGCACAGCACGACGTAGCAGTGCGGCATATCCGCGAGCTGCGTCAGCTTTTCACCGATTCCCTCGGCGAGCATGGTGCCGCCGCGCAGGCAGTACGGCACATCCGCGCCGAGCTTAAGTCCGATCTCGCATAGGCGGTCGCGCGACAGGCCGGTATCGTGCAGCTGATTGAGCGCGCGCAGCACGGCAGCCGCATCGGTCGAGCCGCCGGCAAGACCTGCCGCGATCGGGATGCGCTTTTCGATGAAGATCTCGCAGGTCTCAAGCGTCGTGCCGGTCTCCTTATAGAACAGCTCAGCCGCGCGGTACGCGAGGTTGCGCTCGTCGGTCGGCAGGAACGGCAGGCTGCACGAGAGCACGATGCCGCGCGGCTTTTTCTCCCCGCGCACGACCGTGACGCGCACATCGTCATGCAGGTCGACCGACTGCATCACCATTTCCACCAGATGATAGCCGTCCTCGCGCTTTCCCGTGACGTCGAGCGTCAGATTGATCTTCGCGCGAGCCTCGATCATGGTGCGTTCGCGCGTTTCCTGTTGCTTTTTCCCGAAAATCATGAAATTTTCGCCCCTTTTTCCCTTTTTCTCAGCCAAGCGGCACGAAATGCGGCTTTCTCTCCCGGAACACGGTAACATAAGTGAAGCCGGCGTCCTGCGCGTTCCTTACGCTGTCGTCAAAGCCGCGTCCGACAGCAGCGAGGGTATGTGCGTCCGAGCCGATGGAGATGCGCTCGCCGCCCATGCGCCGGTATTCATACAGCACGTTCTGCGGCGGCCCGACGCGCTTCTGCCAGCCGCCCAGACCGGCCGCGTTCAGCTCGAGCGCGTACCCGCGGTCGATGCACGAGCGCAGCACCTGCTCGACGCGGTCCATAAAATGATCGAACGAGGGCGTATAGCCGTCGTACTTCATCACGCGCAGCGGATAGTCGATGTGCGCGAGCACATCAAAGCCGCCGTGCTCCTCCATTTTGAGCACCTCGTCGAAATATTCGTGCAGAAAGGCATCGCAGTCCAGCTTCTCGTATTCATGGAAGTAAATATCGAGATCGTCCGGCATGGCGTGCATCGAGCCGATGACCATATCGAGCGGATGCGTGCGCACGAAATCGTCCGCCGCCGGGTCGACATGGATCTGTCCGATCTCGATGCCCGCAAGCACCTCGATTCCGCCGTTCCCGGCCGGACGGCGCTTTTCCCACGCCTCGCGCACGCAGCTCTCCGCGTCGCGGTTCTCCTCCGGCGGACGGCGGCGGAAAAAGTCCAGATGGTCGGTCAGACCGATGATGTCCAGCCCAGCCCGCTCGCAGGCCGCGATCTTGTCGTCTATCGTCTGCGGAAAGTCGGCGTCCGCCGAATATCCGGTGTGCATATGCAGATCAACACGCATAGATTTCCCTCGTTTCGCTGAAGGCAATACCGCATAGCGGTGCTGCCCTCAAATATTAAAATGTGAGCGCGGTTTCGACAAAGCAGCCCGCGATGACCAGTATCATGCCGGCGTTGCCGAACACGGCGCGCATATCCGGCGCGCACGGACCGTGCAGCCAGATCTGGTCTTTGCGGCCGCGCACGAGCAGGATAACGCCCAGAACGACCGACACCATCCAGAACGCGCCGAGCGCCATGTCGGACGCCGCGCAGTCAGGCAGCAGCAGCGACACGACCGCCCCGAAAAAGTTCAGCACCATGTGCAGCGCGACCGAAACGCGCAGCAGACCTGTGCGGTAGTACACATAGGCGAGCAGCAGACCGAGCAGGAACGCATAGAAAAACTGCTCCAGATTGGCGTGGTACAGCGCAAACAGCAGGGCGGAAACGAAGGCGCCGGGCGCCTGTCCGTAGCGCGCGAGCCGTCCTGCGACCAGACCGCGGAACAGCAGCTCCTCGCACAACGGTCCGAGCAGGCACACGCAGACGATGTTGACCGAGAGCGGCATCGCGTTTACCATATCGTCCACGATCGGCGCGGGCGCGCGGCCTGTGACCAGACCGACGAGGTCGGTCACGGCGTTGCCGATGAGCGAGCCGATCCACATGAGGGCGAAGCCGATCACCGCCCACCGGACGAACGTCCGCGCGCGCGGCAGCTCTTTGCAGAACGGCATGGGCGGCATGCCCTTGCAGATGCGGAACGCCGCGGGCAGCGAAACCGCGTAGCCGCCGACCAGAATGAGCGCGTAATAGAGCGTATCCGGCATGCGCACGGGCAGGACATACACATCGAGTGCGATGATGCCGTACTGCCACGCCGACGTCCAGATCAGCACGAAAAACAGCGCCGCGCCGATGCGCGAGCAGTAGCGCCGCTCCTGTTTCAGATCCATATCTTCCATATTTTTCTCCCAGAGACGAAAAAACAGGGCTGAGCCGCAGCCCGCCCCGTTTTTTCTGAAATTACTGTGCAGCGCTTACCAGACGCTCGGTGTCCTTCGCAATCATCAGTTCCTCGTTGGTCGGGATGACGAGAACGCGAACGCGAGCCCAGTCGATGGAGATGTCCATCTGCTTGCCGCGGTACTTGTTCTTCTCCGGATCGATCTTGATGCCGAGGTACTCGAGATGCTCGCAGACATCCCAGCGAACCGAACGGTCGTTCTCGCCTACGCCTGCGGTGAAGATGATCGCGTCTACGCCGCCCATTTCAGCAACGTAAGAGCCGATGATCTTCTTAACGGACAGGTTGAACATATCCTTTGCCAGAGCTGCACGAGCGTTGCCGTCAGCAACTGCTGCGTCCAGATCGCGGAAGTCGGAGGATACGCCGGAGATACCGAGCATGCCGGACTTCTTGTTCAGGATGTTGATGACCTCATGTGCGTCCATGTTCTCGTGCTCAGCCAGGAACTCGATGATGGCCGGGTCGATGTTGCCTGCACGGGTGCCCATCGGCAGACCGTCCAGCGGGGTGAAGCCCATGGAGGTATCGAAGCTCTTGCCGCCGTTGATCGCGCAGATGGAAGAACCATTGCCGAGGTGGCAGGTGATCAGGCGCAGCTCCTCGAGCGGACGGCCGAGCATCTCAGCAGCCTGCTGGGATACGTACTTGTGGCTGGTGCCGTGGAAGCCGTAGCGGCGGATCTTGTACTTCTCGTAGTACTCGTACGGGATAGCGTACATGTAGTGAGACTGGGGCATCGTCTGATGGAATGCGGTATCGAATACAGCGACCATCGGAACGTCCGGACCCATAACCTCGCGGCAGGCCTGAATACCGATCAGGTTGGGCGGGTTGTGGAGCGGCGCCAGCGGTACGCAGTCCTCGATCGCCTTGAGGACCTTCTCGGTGATGATAACGCTGTCAGAGAAGAACTCGCCGCCGTGTACGACGCGGTGGCCGACAGCGTCGATCTCGCTCATAGAGGAGATAACGCCCTTCTCGGGATCGAGCAGCACGTTGATAACGGACTGGATCGCTTCCTTATGGGTCGGCATTGCGATGTCGAACTTGAACTTCTCGTCCGACTTGTTGCCGGTGTGGGTCAGCACGCCGTCAATACCGATACGCTCGCACAGGCCCTTGGCCATAACCTCGCCGGAGACGGTGTCGAGCAGCTGGTACTTCAGAGAAGAACTGCCAGCGTTGATAACCAAAACTTTCATTTGCAAAAACTCCCTCATGCCGTATTTGGCGGCTTGCACAAAGCCGCGGAAGCCTATATAATAATGCTATATTCTTATTTTACACGATTTCGGTCAAATGTACAAGACCTTTTTGCGCTTCGCGCTCGCTGTAAAACCCGTTTTACAGCGAATAAGTGTCCGGACTTCGCCGGACACGGACGGAAAATAGTTCCCATGCGGAAACTATTTTCTCTCTCAGGGTCAAAAAACCGTGATACATGCTCCCGGTTTTTTGGAATTTGCAAAGCAAATTCTATTTTATGGCGCACTTACGTGCGCATTTTATGGTGATCTGATGAACTCTTTTCCTCCTGTCTGCGGCATTGTCGCGGAATACAATCCGTTTCACAGCGGCCATATGTTTCACATCCGCCGCACGCGCGAAAGTCTCGGCGGAGACGCCGTCATCGTCTGCGTGATGAGCGGAAATTTCGTGCAGCGCGGCGACTTCGCCGTGCTCGACAAGTACGCCCGCGCAGAAACGGCGGTCAGGGGCGGCGCGGACCTCGTGCTCGAGCTGCCGCTCGCGGCGGCGCTCAGCTCCGCTGAAGGCTTTGCGCGCGGCGCGGTCGCGCTGCTGCACGGCATCGGCTGCCGGTATCTGTCCTTCGGCGCGGAAACCGCGGATATTTCGCTGGTTCAGCAGGCCGCCGAGGCGCTGAATGCGCTTCCCCCTGCCACGGGCAACCGTTCCGGCCTGTCCTACGCCGCATACCGGCAGCAGGAGCTTGCGGCGCTGAATCCCGCGGCGGCGGCGCTGCTCGCGAGCCCCAACAACACCCTCGGCATCGAATACTGCCGGGCGCTGCGCGATTTTCCGATGCAGCCGCTCGCAGTCGCGCGGCGCGGCGCCGGTCATGACGAGGCTGCTCCTGCGGACGGCTTCGCCTCGGCGAGCCTGCTGCGCGGATACCTGCGCGAGGGCGGCGAGGAGCGGTGCGCCCCCTACCTGCCGGAAAGCTCCATCGAGGTCTGGCGGCGCGAAAAGGCCCGCGGCGCGGCGCCGGTGACGCTGCCGGAGGGCGCCATGCTCACTCTGCTACGTGCGGCGCTCTTTCGCGGCGCGCTCGCGACCGGCTCGGCAGACGGCTTTGATGAACGCTGCGCAGCCGCGGTCTATTCCGCCGTTTCGTTCTCGGATGCTGTCGAAAAGGCGCAGACGCGCCGGTTTCCGGCCGCCCGGGTGCGGCGGACTCTGCTCCGTGCGGCGCTCGGTATCTCTCCGGACGCCTCGCCCCTGCCCTCGTATGCCCGCGTGCTCGCGTTCAGCGCGCGCGGCAGGACGCTCCTGCGGCGGCAGGACGGCCTCCCTCTGATCGTCAAGCCTGTCACCGAAAAGCAGCTGCCGGATGCGCTTCAGCCGTCTCTGCGGCTCGACGCCTTCGCGGACGACCTGTTCGGCCTTGCCCGCCCCGCGCCGCTCCCCGGCGGCGAACATTACCGCAAAACCCCATTTTATCTCACATAAGAAGGAACCATCATGATCGGACTCGGAACTATCATCAACTGCGGCTCAGTGCTCGCCGGCGCGTCGGCCGGCATGCTGCTCAAAAACGGCCTGTCCAAACGCTTTGAGGACACCATCATGCAGGGCATCGGCCTGTGCACCATGTTCATCGGCATCGGCGGCGCGCTCAGCGGCCTGCTGACGCTTGAAAACGGCCAGCTCGCCACGCAGCACACCATGCTGCTCATCCTCTCCCTCGCGCTCGGCGCGCTCATCGGCGAGGCGCTCAACATCGAAAAGCATCTCGAGGACTTCGGCGTTTTCTGCCAGAACAGGCTGAAAAGCAGCGGCGACAGCCACTTTGTCGAGGGTTTCGTCAGCTTTTCGCTGCTTATCTGCATCGGCGCAATGGCCATTGTCGGCTCGCTTCAGGACGGCCTTTCGGGCGACGCCTCGCTGCTCATCGCGAAGGCCATCATCGACGGCATCGCGGCGGTCGTGTTCGCGGCCTCGCTCGGCAAGGGCGTGTTTCTCTCCGTCCTGCCGCTCGGCGTGTATCAGGGCGGCCTGACGCTGCTCGCGCGCTTCATCCGTCCGTGGATGACCGATGCGCTCATCGAGCAGATGTCCTGCGTCGGCTCGGTGCTGATCTTCGCGGTCAGCCTCAATATGATACGAAAAGACAAGATCAAGGTCGGCAATCTGCTCCCGGCGGTCTTTCTCCCGGCGGTCTTTTATCTCCTCGCCCGTTTTTTCCCCGTGCTCGGCACGCTCTAAGGCAAAACCGCGCCTCGTCAGTACGCAGAACTGACTCGCAAACCGCCCTTGTCCAATTATGCGGTATTGCCTTGTAAACAGTTTTTATCCACAGCCTGTGGAAATTTTCTGTGTATCACCCTCCCCTGTTTCTGAAAGGACACCTGTCATGAAAAAGCTCATCTCCCTGCTGCTCACCGGTCTCATGTGCGCAAACCTCACTGCACCGGCGCTCGCCGCCGAGGACACGGCGGACACCGCCGCGCCCGGCCAGACCGCCATCACCTTCACCGACATGCCGTCAAGCCCGGAATTCGTCGAGTCGATCACCTGGGCGGTCGAAAACGGCATCACCACCGGCATGTACGACGGCCAGTTCTGGCCGGACTACACCTGCAATATCTCGCAGATCCTCACGTTCATCTGGCGCATGAGCGGCTCGCCCGAGCCGGCCGGTGAAAACCCCTTCCGGGATGTGCCGAACGGCAAATGGTACGCCGCCGCCGCAGTCTGGGCGCACGAAAAGGGCATCGTCTCCGGCGACACGCTGCACCCGGACGCGCCCTGCACGCGCGCCATGACCGTCACCTATCTCTGGCGGCTCGCCGGTTCGCCGTCTGCGTCCGCGTCGGCATTCCGCGACGTAAAGAGCACGGACGATTATGCTGCCGCCGTCGCGTGGGGCGCGGAGAACGGCATCATCAAGGGCATCACCCCGACGATCTTCGGCCCCTACAACACCTGCACGCGCGCGCATATCGTCACCTTCCTTCACCGTTACAGCGCCTCCATTCTCGCGGAAGCACCGGCTGAAACGTGAAGATCCACGCAAAAAAGCTCCCGTTCCGGGAAAGTGGAACGGGAGCTTTGTTATGCTTTTTTTAATCTACCAGCTTATCCAGCTCGGCAACGTGGTGCGTACCGGTCGCGACCTGATGCTCCGCCTGCTTTGCGTACATATTGACCGCAACCGACGACTTCTTGATCGACTGCATCGTGCCTGCGCCGGCGACACAGCCGCCCGGGCACGCCATGCCCTCGAGCAGATAGCCGTTATACTTGCCGGCCTTCGCCATCATCATCAGCTTGCGGCATTCGCTCAGACCCTCCGCATTCGCGACCTTGATCTCGCGGTCGGGGTACTTTTCCTTGATGACGTTGACGACCGCCTGCGCAACGCCGCCGGAAACCGCGAAATTACGGCCGTCCGCGGATGCGTCGTTGACGCCGTGCGGGTCCTCCTTGAGCGTGTTCACATCAATGTGACGCGCCTCGAAAATGCCCGCCATCTCCTCGAAGGTCAGAACGAAATCTACCTCGCTTCGAACCGTGCGGCGCATTGCCTCGAGCTTTTTCGCCGCGCAGGGGCCGATAAAGGCGAC
>ERZ1108170.69-NODE-69-length-77219-cov-4.731818_pt1 | contig 77219 bp, 64 predicted proteins | sample MGYA00403705_ERZ1108170 | MGnify/ENA primary metagenome ERZ1108170 (study PRJEB35170, sample SAMEA104062422) | human gut metagenome | biome: human gut; feature: human-associated habitat; material: faeces | place: Denmark | collected 2012-06-15 ...
GTGCGACAAGAAAAATTGGCGATACTTGGTTTTCACAACCAGGTATCGCCTTTTTCTATCTTTAACAGAATGTTTGAATCTTATTGGAGGTACATATGATGCAGGAACTGAACTATATTCGTTGTGGCGACTACTATATTCCCGATATTCGCTTGCCGGAAGAAACCAGACCCATTGGCCGTTAGGGACGGATGTACAGAGAGTATCTGAGGGAACATCATCCTATCCGCTTTGATGACCTTTGCTTGACCGGAGAATTGTGGACTTATCTGGCCGACTTGAACGAGCAGGCACAGAGCCGTCTGGAGGTCATTATTGAGCAAATGAAGGATTCTGAGGGCGTGACAGAGGCATTGAAAGCAGCTGACCAAATGGCATGGGTTGGATCCATGAACAGCATCCGTAATCGTGCAGAGAAGATTGTCCTTGCCGAATTGATCTACGAGGAGGATGAGGTATGTGAATCCTTGAAGAATTTTGGTACGGCAATCCTGAGCCAACAGAGTATAACACATCTGCTTGCAAAGAATATAAAAAGCTGTTGGAGTTGATCTGCAGGAACGAAGAAAAGTTCAAAGCTACTATGACGGACGAGCAGAAGGAGTTGTTTGATAAATACGCCGACTGTGTGCGAGAATACCAGACAATCACCGATTGCTTACTGTTCCAGAGCAGCTTTAAGTTGGGTACAAGAATGATGTTGGAAGTCATGGAAGAATAAACGAATACATACCTGGGACTTGTACTCTAAAGGGTACAAGTCCCCTCTTCCACAAGTATTCTTCTTAATCTATTGAAATATTCACGATTTCGTGATATGATGTAGGGCAGTTAAGGAGGATGTCTCTATGGCTGTATCATATAAAAAACTGTTTCATCTCATGATTGATAAGGAAATGACCAATGCCGAGCTGATGGAAAAAGCGGGATTTAGCGCAAACATCATTACCCGAATCAAGCGAGACAATTATATTTCTCTCGATTCCATTGAGAAGATCTGCAAAACCCTCCAATGTGGGGTTGATGATATTTTAGAATTTACAACGGAAGACGAATAAAAAGCTGTGTCCGATATGACTAAGACCGGCAAGCTGAACAATGACGTTTAAGCGGCTCGACGAAGTTCTGCCGTTTTTTGGGATGGATTTCGAGGGAATTGTCGAACAAGTCAATAAAGAAACAAACAAACAAGCGGAGGAGATTATGGCTAACACCAATACCTACAAAGGTATTTATGCAATGCACAAATATTGGGGAAAAAAACCATTTAATGAAATATCAAAATTTATAGAAAAATACACTATGCCCGGGGAAGTGGTTCTCGATAGTTTCTGCGGTTCGGGTGTCACATTAATTGAAGCGCTAAAAGCAAACAGAAGATGTATCGGAGTTGATCTCAATCCTTTAGCTATTAAGTTGGCAAAAGTGTCAATGACAGCTGTTGACATTGATGAAGTTAATCGCCAATTTAAGGTTATCACAAAAAAGCTAAAAGCAACCATTAACAGTCTGTATGAATTCGAATATGATGGAGAACCGACACTTGTAACACATACAATTTGGAAGAATGATATGCCTATTGAGGTATGGTATTCTACAAATCAAAGTAAAAAGAAAATTAGAGAAGGTATAGATGTTGACATAACTATGTCGCAACATCCATTAGTTGAAGCAAAGTGGTATCCAACATCCCAAATGTTTGAGAACTCTCGAATTAATGTTGGGCAAAACCAAACTGTTGCAGATCTGTTCACACCAAGAGCCCTGGTCGGATTGTCTCTTATCAATGATGAAATCAAAAATATTGAAGACCCGAATATCCGTGATGTTTTCAAATTGACACTTACGGGTACATTGTCACAGGCCAGTAACTTAGTCTTTGTTATTCGAGGAAGAAAAAGGAACGAAGGTGCGGCTCCTAAAGCCGAAGTTGGAAGCTGGGTAATTGGTTATTGGGTTCCAGAAGAACATTTCGAAATTAATGTGTGGAATTGTTTTGAAAATCGGTTTAAGAGAATAATCAAAGGCGAGAAAGAAATCAACGAATTGTTCTCGAACAGAGAAAATGGTTATTATGAAAATAATGTCCGGCTCATTAACGGCTCTGCTACTCATCTACAGTTAGCCAACGACAGTGTTGATTATGTATTCATCGACCCACCTCATGCAAATCGAATTTTATATCTGGAACAGAGCCTAATGTGGAATGCATGGCTTGGCTTGGATAAGACTATTAATTGGAATGATGAAGTAATCGTTTCGGAAGCAAAGCAAAGAAAAGAAAAGAATGCAAAAAATTATAACCAGCTGCTGGATGAGGCATTTGCCGAAATTTCTCGTGTGTTAAAGCCTGGTAAATATTTTTCAATGGCATTTAATTGCTTGGACGATAACACATGGATTGATACGCTCAATTTGTTCATTACGCACGGATTCGAAATTACAGATATTGTTCCGTTGGAATATTCAGCGACATCAGTAATTCAAGACAATCGTAAAAACGCCTTAAAAACTGATTTTGTGTTGACCTTCAAGAATACAAATAATAGAGGACAGGAATCAACCATATTCAAAAATGACGATCTTCAACTTGAGGCTGATATAAAAACAATATTGTCCGAGCATCCAGAATACGAAGTTTATAATGTGATGAACGCTTTGTTTGAACGAACAATACCACAAGGATTTATTTACAAAGTTTCACGAATTGTAAAAGTATGTGCAGATAATATGAGTTAATAAACAGCGGGGGACTTCAATTAAAAGCCCCCCGCTGTTTATTATTCATAATATATAGTTGAGAGAGAAAGTGCGGTATAATCACCAACCAAATCGGCTTCCTTATCATAATGATAATGGACAGAGTGGAAATCACTCATTGTTAAATTATCGAGTAATGAATTGATTTTTTCGCCGATAGCAGCAGTTTTGCCTTTGAGTTCTCTGCCATCAACAAATCGATTCATGTAAGCGAGAAAGACGAAGAGACGATTGTTGTTGCAGAAGAGACGTTCACCTTGATATTTATAATTCCACCATTCCAGAGGATATAATTGCTCATGGCTTGTTGGCACATAGTCAGCATGCCTTGCGGTAAACTCCTCAATAAATCTCGTTGCACCGGGATCTCCAGTAGCAGAAAGATTGTTCATAAGAGATGTTTTATTCTGTTTGCTGATATTTGGCAGCTTGAGAGTTTTATGTTCTCGCTTAAATGATTGATAATATGCCTTTAATCGATTCAACTCATTAGTTTCACTATTGGCATCAACATAAAAATCATCGAACGTAGAATCATCGCTTCTAATTATACCTTGAGAGGCCAGCTCGAAATAACTGTCTGAAATATGCGTGAATTTCAAATCAAACGGAATGATTCTTCCATCGATTTTTATAAAGAAATCTATATCATGAATCTTTCTCAAAGTAGGAAGAACGGCAGGATGCTGAAGGAAAAATAACTCAATGATGTCGTTAGCGGTTTGGTTATAATATGACCACATACTGTACTGACGAATTTTGGGAAGCATTACATTATCAAGTTCGTATTCGAGCTCATCCATAGTCTTTAAGGAATTATTCCGAACGAATTTTTTGACAATATCATCAACTTTGTCATTTCTGACACCACAGTTTACAACAGGAAATTCAGAAAGAACATCCTGTAATCCGTCCAATTCCTGAGTGCGCTGCTTAATAAGTTCTTGACGTTTACTCTCAATATAGGAAATGAGTTGTTCGATAGTAACAGATGAGTTATAAGCTTTCTCTGTCAGCACAGGAATAAGTCCATCTGGAGATTCTGTTGAGTAGCGTTCAATAATTTCTCTCAGATTATTCCTATCAAGGGAACGGACTAAAAGAAAGCGAGTAGCAATATCGTTTTCTGCATACTGCTCGCAGAAGCCGCACACATTTTTAGTTTTTGCGTAATTGGTGTATAATGTTGTAAAATTAGGCATGCTGTTCTCTCCCCCTATAGATTTTCAAATAATTGGCTTAGCGATACTCCAAAACCATCTGCAATTTTTTTGATGTTTTCCAGAGAAATATTCCTGCGGCCTGCTTCTACGGAAGCGTAATAAGTTCGATCCATACTAATTTTAAGAGCAAATTTTTCTTGACTTAATCCTGTTTCTTGTCGGAACTCCTTAAGCCTTTGCCCAAACTCTTTCGTAATCATTAAAACACCTCACATATTATAATATAGAAGTATACGGACTATAAAGCAACGGACTATGAGCAACATATCTGTTTCCTAATCAAAATGACATGGATTTTGGCATTGCCTGTGTCAACAATCAAGAAGAACTGGCTGTTACTCTTCATTGGTATAGGCGAATGTCTTCGCTGATAGACAACCGGGTGCTCTTTTTTTATATATAATAGATATGCTTGTCCCGTATTTGACGGGTCGAAGGGTGTCGGCGGGGGCGGCAAGGTCAAAATGCCGGTGTCGGGCAGCAAAATAACGGATTTTTGGCTTAAAATCGAGCAAAATGCGGGGTACGAGATATTGTGGATCGCGGACAAAATATGACAGAATATTACCATATTTTGGGAAAAATATGAAATTTGGCAACAAAAAGGTTACAAATTGCAATCTTTGGAAGCCGGATTTCTACCAAACCTACAAAATTTTGCTTTCACGCGGTAAAGCGTGTAAACGAAAGACCACAAGATATTGATTAGCGCGGCGGCATTTTTGTTTTACATCAAACGGGATTTGTGCAACTTCAACAAAAACATCTGGTTTGAAAAGTTGACTTCTTAGTGATTTGTGATATAATCGTCTGCGTCTTAGGGAAATACTAACGGAAAAGGCAGAATAAATTGCTTCTGCTCTTGTGGTGGCTCCCCTCAAAAGAGCCCCTCAATAAAAAACGGCAAGCCTGTTTTCTATTTTCCAAAACAAAAGGAGATTCAGATGATTTATCGATCCAAATCCGGTGGCGTAAAACGCTGGGCAAAGATGCTCACCACAGCTGTGCTGGCCTTTGTGCTGGCCATCGTTGTGTTCGCCTCCACTGCATTCGCTGGCCTGCTCAACGAATATAATGTGGATATTGTGGTAGATGGCGTGACCACCACCGTGACCACCAGAGAAGAGAAACCAACCGAGATCCTGACCAATGCAAACATTACGCTGGAGAGCACCGACAAGCTGGACCTTTCAGGCTTTGAAGCCGGCAAGGGCGGCAAGATCGTGCTGGACCGGCAGCATACTGTCAATGTGGAAGTGAACCACACCATCACCGCCTATGCCGTGTATGCGGATACCGTAGGCGACGCCCTTACAGAGGCGGGTCTGGCGCTGCACAGCGCAGACAAGGTGAATTACGCCCTGACCGATCCGGTAACGGACGGCATGGTCATCCGGGTAAATACTGCCTTTACCGTTACCCTGACGGCAGACGGCAAGACCCAGAGCTTTGCCATGGTGGAGGGCACCGTGGGTGACCTGCTGGACCTGGCCAAGGTACAGCTGGGTACGAATGATTATGCAGAACCTTCTGCCGCAACATCCCTTAAGGCAGGCATGAAGATTCATGTGTACCGGGTCAGCTACAAGACCGTCACCGAGACGGAGACCCTGTCTTATAAGACGGAGACCAAGACCGACAGCAAGCTCACCGTAGGCAAGACCAAAGTGGAGCAGCAAGGCCAGAACGGCTCCGCCGATGTGACCTATAAAGTGAAGCTGGTTAACGGCAAAGAAAAGACCCGCACGGAAGAGAAGCGGGTGGTTACCAAAAAGCCGGTGAAGAAGATTGTGCGCACCGGTACCAAGGCCGCCGGCGTAAAGGCAAACGGTGTAAAGTCCAGAGGCGGTTATTCCGTGGGCCAGAGCATCAGCGGTCGGTACACTCATTACTGCGCCTGCGCGGTATGCAACGGCAACTCCCGCGGCATCACCACCAGCGGCCGCCGCATTTATAACGGTATGTCCAATCCCCATTATGTGGCCTGTAACTGGCTGCCCCTGGGCTCCGTGATCTCCGTGAACGGCACCAACTACACCGTAGTGGACCGTGGCGGCAGCGGGCTGTCCAGCCAGGGCAGAATTGATATTTTCACCCCGGAGGGGCACGCAGCCTGCTATCGCTACGGCACCGGCAGCTGCTCCATTAAGATTGTTCGTCTGGGTTGGTAAGTTGGTAAAAAAGAACCCCATCGGTATTGCACCGGTGGGGGTTTTTGTTTTGTAGCGAGTGCATGATTGTACCGTTGCATTTTGTAGGGGCGGAAACCTGCCACCTGCCAATTCCGGAGGTGCTCTAAACGTATCACGGTCGGATACTATCCGCCCCTACGCAGATATTGATATTATACGGAACATCACTTTATCATAACTCCAAACAAAGAAGGTGCAGGTATGGCAAAAACCATCGCAGCCATCGCCACCCCCCACGGTGTGGGCGGGATCGGCGTGGTGCGGCTGTCCGGTGATCGGGCGGTAGAGATCGCCCAGGCAGTATTCCGTGCGGCAGACGGCAGTCGGCTCGCCGATCTGCCCGGCTACACGGCCCGTTTCGGCAGCGTGGCACAGGGCGAAAAAGCCTTTGATCAGGCGGTGGCGCTGGTGTTTCGTGCGCCCCGCTCCTACACAGGTGAGGATGTGGTGGAGCTGAGCGTTCACGGCGGTCTGGTGACGGTGGAACGCACCCTGCAAGCGGTTCTGGCTGCCGGGGCAGCCCCTGCCGGTCCCGGCGAATTTACCAAGCGGGCGTTCTTACACGGCAAAATGGACCTAACCGAGGCGGAAAGCGTGGCGGATCTGATTTCCGCCTCCGGCCAGGCGGCGGCAGACAGTGCCTATACCGCCCTGTCCGGCGCCCTGCGACAAAAGATCGAGGGCGCGCTGGATATTCTCATGGAAGTGAGCGCCGGTATGGCGGCCTGGGTGGACTACCCGGACGAGGAGATCCCGGAACTGGACAGTGACACCTTGCTGAAGAGCCTGCAACAGGCGCAGGGCTTGCTCTCTCACCTGCTGGCTGGTTATGACAATGGTCAACTGATGACCGCCGGGGTGGACACGGTGATTGTTGGGCGCCCCAATGTGGGCAAAAGCGCCCTGATGAACGATCTGACCGGTCAGGATACCAGCATTGTGACCGCTGTGCAGGGCACCACCCGAGATGTGGTGGAGCGCACGGTGCGGCTGGGAGATCTGACCCTGCGGCTGGCGGATACCGCCGGGCTGCGCCAAACGGACGATGTGGTGGAGCAGATCGGCGTGGAACGAGCCCAGGCTCGGTTGCAACAGGCGCGGCTGGTGCTGGCGGTGTTTGACGGCAGCACGCCCCTGACTCCGGCGGACGAAGAACTGATGACCCTTTGCAAGGGCAAAACCGCTGTGGCGGTGGTGAACAAAAACGATTTGCCCCCGGCGGCGGTGCAGGAAAAAATCAGAGCCGCCTTTGATCGGGTGGTGGCGTACAGCGCCAAGAACCACACCGGTCGGGACGATTTGGCGGTGGCGGTGGCAGATGCCCTTGGGGTACAGAATTTTGACGCGGCGGATCCGCTCCTTGCCAACGAGCGACAGCGGCAGTGCTGCCAAACGGCGGCAGATTGTGTGGCGGAGGCTGTGGCTGCGCTGGAAGGCGGCATGACCTATGACGCGGTGAATGTGAGCATTGACGCGGCGGCGGATGCCCTGCTTTCTCTCACCGGTGCCCGGGCAACACAGGCTGTGGTAGATCGGATTTTTGAAAAATTTTGTGTAGGTAAGTAATGGAATATTTTGCAAAAGCATACGATGTGGCGGTGATCGGCGCCGGCCATGCCGGGATCGAAGCCGGATTGGCAGCGGCACGGCTGGGGTGCAGCACCGCTGTGTTTACCATCAATATGGACTGGGTGGGCAATATGCCCTGCAATCCCTCCATCGGCGGCACCTCTAAGGGCCACCTGGTGCGAGAGATCGACGCATTGGGCGGCGAAATGGGCAAGGCGGCGGATCGCTACACGCTTCAATCTAGAATGCTGAACCTGGGCAAAGGCCCGGCGGTGCATTCCCTGCGGGCACAGATTGACCGGCGCGCCTATGCCGGAGGAATGAAGCACACGCTGGAGCGGCAAGACAATTTGGACCTGCGCCAGTGCGAAATTACAGATATTGTCCAAGGCGAGGACGGCCTTTGGCACCTGACCACTAAGCTGGAAGCGATCTATACTGCCAAGGCGGTGGTACTGGCCACCGGCACTTTCCTGGGCGGCCGCGTGTATGTGGGCGATGTGAGCTACGAAAGCGGGCCGGACGGTATGTTCCCGGCAACGGCGCTGGCAACGGCGCTGAAAAAGCTGGGTCTGCCCCTGCGCCGGTTCAAGACCGGCACCCCTTCCCGGGTGAACGCCCGCAGTTTGGATTTTGACAAAATGGAAGTGCAGCCCGGCGACGACCGTACGGTGCCCTTTAGCTTTGAGACGGATACACCGCCGGAGAACAAGGTGGTGTGTCACATCACCTACACCAACGCTGCCACCAAACAGGTGATCTTAGACAACCTGGACCGCAGCCCTATGTACAGTGGCAAAATTGAGGGCAAAGGCCCGCGGTACTGCCCCAGCTTTGAGGACAAGGTGGTGCGCTTCTCTGATCGGGAACGGCACCAGTTGTTTGTGGAGCCGTGCGGTGAAAAGACGGAAGAAATGTACCTGCAAGGGCTGTCCTCCTCCCTGCCGGAGGATGTGCAGCTGGCGTTTATCCACACCATTCCCGGTTTGGAGCACGCCCAGGTGATGCGCACCGCCTACGCCATTGAGTACGACTGCGTGGACCCGCGAGCCATGAAAGCCAGCTTGGAGTTTCACGACTTCCCCGGGCTGTTTGGTGCGGGGCAGTTTAACGGCTCCAGCGGCTACGAAGAAGCCGCCGCCCAGGGGCTGGTGGCCGGGATCAACGCCGCTATGTTGGTGCTGGGACGGGAGCCGCTGGTGCTGGATCGGGGCAGCAGCTACATTGGCACTCTAATCGACGATTTGGTGACCAAGGGCTGCACAGACCCCTACCGTATGATGACCAGCCGCAGCGAGTACCGTTTGGTGCTGCGCCAGGACAACGCCGACCGGCGATTGACACCTACCGGTTACCGGGTGGGACTGATTTCACAGGAACGTTATGATAAATATTTGGAAAAACAACGGCTGATTGAAGAAGAACGGCAGCGGGTGGCGCAGGTGAGCGTGCCTCTGACCGACACCATTCAGCAAATCTTGACTGCTAAGGGCACGGCACCCCTAAAAACCGGCTGCAAACTGGAGGAACTGCTGCGGCGCCCCCAACTGACCTACGCAGATTTGGCACCGGTGGATCCGAAACGGCCGGACCTGCCGGCAGCGGTGTTTGAACAGGTAGAGATCGGTATTAAATACGCCGGGTACATTGCCCGTCAGGAGCAGCAGATTAAGGAGCTGCGCCGGGTGGAGGCCCAGCGGATACCGGCGGACATAGATTACAGCAAACTCACCGGCCTGCGGCTGGAAGCAAAGGAAAAGCTGGCTGCCGTTCGCCCTGAAAACTTGGGGCAGGCTGCCCGGATCAGCGGGGTCAACCCGGCGGATGTGGCAGCGTTGCACATTCTATTGGAGAGCCTATGATCGACACGGAGAAATTATCCCGACTGCTTGAAGAATTAAACATTGCTGTGGACGGCTACGCAGCCCAACGGCTGGATCTGTATGCCCAGCGATTGGTGGCGTGGAACGAAAAAATGAATTTGACCGGTATTACCGATCCGGATGGCATACTGGAAAAGCATTTTATCGACTCCATAGAGCCGCTGCGTTTTGTGGAGATACCGAGAAATGCCCGGGTGATTGATGTGGGTACCGGTGCCGGGTTTCCCGGTCTGCCGCTGCTGATCGCCCGGCCGGATCTGGATCTTACCCTGGCAGACAGTCTGCATAAGCGGCTGGTGTTCCTGAAAGATGTGCTCCATGGCTGCGGGCTGGTGGCAGAGCGGGTGCATGCGCGGGCGGAGATTTTGGGCAAAGACCCGGACTATCGGGAGCAGTACGATATTGCCACTGCCAGAGCGGTGGCGCCCCTGCCGGTGCTGTGCGAATACTGCCTGCCTTTTGTGAAAGTTGGCGGCGCGTTCTTGGCGCTGAAAGGCGCGGAGGACGAGGTGGCGACGGCAAAGTGTGCCATAGCGACCCTTGGCGGGGAGTTGGAACAGAATGTTTCATATAAACTACCAAGCGGAGACAGCCGTCATTTGGTTGTGGTGCGAAAAATATCGCAAACCCCGACAAAATACCCGCGAAAGCCTAAAAAAATAGATACCAAGCCGTTATAAGCCTGTCGAAGCTGCGGTTTTAGATTGACTTTCCCCCGATGGGAAAGTCTTTCTTTTTGTTCTAAACTGTGATACAGTATAGTCAAAGGAGATGAGGACATGGCCAAAGAGATCGTAGAGATCCCAACGGAACGGCTGCTGCCCAACCCCTACCAGCCCCGCAAGCAATTCAGCAGCGAGGAAATGCTGGGGCTGGCAGACTCCATTCAGCAAAACGGCGTGTTGCAGCCATTGCTGGCACGGCGGATCAACAACAGTGATTATTATGAGCTGATTGCCGGGGAACGGCGGCTGCGGGCGTCCATCCTGGCCAACCTGCAAACGGTGCCCTGCATTGTGCTGGACTGTGATTATCAGGACAGCGCAGTGATCTCCATTTTAGAGAACATTCAGCGAGCGAACTTAAATTTCTTTGAGGAAGCCCTGGCTATTGCGCATTTGCACGAGCACTTTGGACTGACGCAACAGGAGATCGGCAAAAAACTGGGCAAGAGCCAGTCAGCACTCTCCAACAAGCTGCGCCTGCTGCGCCTGCCTGCCGATGTGCGGTACTATATTGAGAAAGAAGGGCTGACGGAGCGCCACGCCCGGGCACTGCTGAAAGTGGACGACCCGGAAGTGATGTGGACGGTGCTAAGGGCAGTCACCGACCGCCACCTGAATGTAGAACAGACAGAAAGCATGATTGCGCACCTGCTGGGCGAAGATGCGCCGGCGGACAAGCATCGCCGCAAGGTGGTGCCTCTGTTTCGAGATGTGCGTATCTTTGTCAATACTGTTAACAAGGCCATTGCCACAATGCAAGCCAGCGGTATTGACGCGGTAAGCAATAAAACAGAGACGGACGATTATATCGAATTCCATGTGCGCATACCCAAGCATACAGACGAAAGCACCACACAATCCTCTGCAAATGCAGACAAACCCGCTTAAAACGGGAAACCGTTTTAACATATTCTCCTCTTTTCATCACACGGGATGGCTCGGCGGCAACGCCGGGCCATTCTGTGTTTCATGTGAAACACAGTGTAGACTTGCAATTTATATGTTTCATGTGAAACGCGCCGGAAAAGCAGCCCAATGTTGTTTCATGTGAAACACGAAAACGGCGCCACAAGATATGGTATGGCCAAATTCGACAGCCACAAATCTCCAAAAATAATACGCGCTGTTTCACGTGAAACCCTTGAAGCGGACGGACCTTTGTTGTATAATACCAATCGGAGGTGCCGATATGGGAAAAACCATTTCTATTTTTAATCAAAAAGGCGGCGTGGGCAAAACCACCACTTGCGTCAATTTGGCGGCTGCTTTAGGCGCCAAGGGCAAAAAGACTTTGCTGGTAGACGTTGACCCCCAGGGCAACAGCACCAGCGGCGTAGGTGTGGATAAAAGCGAAATTGAGTATTCCACCTATGATATTTTGGTGGACAACCAGCCTGCCCGTGCGATTTTACACGAAACGCCCTTTAAGAACCTGGATTTGCTGCCGGCGAACATGAACTTGGCCGGAGCGGAGTTGGAACTGGCGGAGACGGAGGATCGGTTCCGTGCGCTAAAAAAAGCCATTGCCACCCTGGTAGTGGAGTATGACTATATTATTATTGACTGCCCGCCCAGCTTGGGGTTGCTGAGTCTGAATGCACTGGTGGCGTCAGACACCCTGATCGTACCCCTGCAATGCGAATATTACGCCTTGGAGGGCTTGAGCCAGTTGCTCAGCACCGTGCGTACGGTCAAACAGCACTATAACCCCCACTTGGAGCTGCAAGGGGTGGTCTTTACCATGTATGACAGCCGATTAAAGCTGACCCAGCAGGTGGTAGACGAGGTGGAGAAATACTTCCCCGGCAAAACCTACCACACCATGATCCCCCGCAGTGTCAAGCTGGCAGAAGCCCCCAGCTACGGCAAACCGGTGCTGTATTATGAAAAATACTGTAAGGCCAGCTTTGCGTATAAAAAGTTGGCAGACGAGGTGGTTAAGCAGAGCCGTTGATCCCGGCTCTATAATATAATAGGTATAGGAAAAGCGGAGGAAATGCGATGGCAAATAAAAAATCCGGCCTGGGCAAAGGACTGGGTCAGTTGTTTTTAGAGAATTCCGTTGATGAGTTGGTGGCAAACAACACGCTGCCCTTAGAGGAGATCGTACCCAACAAGGAGCAGCCCCGAAAGACCTTTGACGAAACGGCGTTGGAGGAATTGGCGGAGAGTATTCGCCAGCACGGCGTGTTGCAGCCCCTTTTGGTGCGGCCCCTGCCCGGCGGCGGGTATCAGCTGGTGGCCGGTGAGCGGCGATACAGAGCCAGCCGCATCGCCGGACTGCGAGAGGTACCGGTGGTGATCCGGGAATTGTCCGATGTGGAGACCATGGAGATCGCCATTATTGAGAACTTGCAGCGTGAGGATCTGAATCCCATTGAGGAAGCGGAGGGTCTGCAAGCGCTGATTGACCGCTGCGGTTTTACCCAGGATCAGGTGGCAGCCAGCGTGGGCAAGTCCCGCCCGGCGATTGCCAACAGTCTGCGGCTGCTCAAGCTGCCCCCGGAGGTGCGGGAGATGACCAAAAGCGGCACCATCTCTGCCGGTCACGCCCGGGCGCTCCTGGGACTGCCGAACGAGGCACTGATTTATGCGGCGGCGGAGCAAATCGTTTCACACAAACTTACGGTGCGGGATGTGGAAAAGCTGGCCAAGCGCAGTCAGCAGGAAGCCGGTGCGGCACCCAAGCCCCGATCCCGACGGGACGCGTTTTACGACGAGGTGGAACTGGCGCTGAAGGAGACCTTGGGCCGCAAGGTGCGCGTGGTGCCCGGCCGGGGCAAAGGCACGCTGGAAATTGAATTCTATTCCAATGAAGATCTAAAAGATTTGGCCAATAAGTTAGGAGAATAAAAGTATGCTGGATATGAAATTTGTGCGGGAAAATCCCGAACTGGTAAAGGAGAACATCAGAAAGAAATTTCAGGACGAAAAGCTGCCCCTGGTGGATCAGGTAATCGAACTGGATGAGCGTCGTCGGGCTGCCATGACCAAGGCGGACGAGCTGCGTGCAAACCGCAACAAGCTGTCTAAGGAGATTGGCGCCTTGATGGCGCAGGGCAAGAAGGAAGAGGGCATGGCCCTGCGCCAAAAGGTGGCGGATCAGGCCAAGGAGCTGGAAGAACTGACCAAAGAGGCCAACGAACTGAACGAGCAGGTCACCAAGATCATGATGACCATTCCCAATATCATTGACCCCAGCGTGCCCATCGGTAAGGATGACAGTGAAAATGTAGAGGTGGAGCGCTTTGGGGAGCCGGTGGTGCCGGACTTTGAGGTGCCGTACCATACGGACATTATGGAGCGTTTTGACGGTATTGATCTGGACGCTGCCCGCAAGGTGGCCGGTAACGGCTTTTATTACCTGATGGGCGATATTGCCCGGCTGCACTCTGCGGTCATCAGTTATGCCCGTGACTTTATGATCGACCGTGGTTTTACCTATTGTGTGCCGCCGTTTATGATCCGCTCCAATGTGGTTACCGGCGTAATGAGCTTTGCCGAGATGGACGCCATGATGTACAAGATTGAGGGTGAGGACCTGTACCTGATCGGTACTTCCGAGCATTCCATGATCGGTAAATTCATCGATACGATCAATGAGGAAGAAAAACTTCCGTATACACTGACTTCCTATTCTCCATGTTTCCGTAAAGAGAAAGGTGCACACGGTATCGAGGAGCGTGGTGTATACCGTATCCACCAGTTCGAGAAACAGGAGATGATCGTTGTCTGCAAACCGGAAGAGTCAAAAGCATGGTATGATAAATTATGGCAGAACACCGTAGACTTATTCCGCAGTCTGGATATTCCGGTCCGTACTTTAGAGTGCTGTTCCGGTGACCTTGCTGACTTAAAGGTAAAATCCTGTGACGTTGAGGCATGGTCCCCGAGACAGAAGAAATACTTTGAGGTTGGAAGCTGCTCAAACTTAGGAGATGCACAGGCAAGACGTTTAAAGATCCGTGTAAAAGGTTCTGATGGAAACAAATATTTTGCCCATACCTTAAATAACACCGTTGTTGCACCGCCTAGAATGCTGATTGCATTTTTGGAGAATAACTTAAATGAGGACGGCAGTGTCAATGTACCAAAAGCATTACAGCCGTATATGGGTGGAAAAGAGAAACTTATTCCAGTAAAATAATTTATAGAAATAAAAATCTGCTGTGCCGGTAAGAACCGTGAACAGCGGAAATCTATGTGATGAAAAAAGAAGTGCATGTTCAGGAGTTTTTGAACGTGCACTTCTTTTTGCCTATAAAAAGTATTTACATCATCAGATCAGCATTTTTCCGGTTCCGGGTAATCTACGCCGAAAGTTTCAACCGTAACGGTTTTCATGCGCTGTGTCTCTAATGGTCTGTCGCTGTAATCAGTTGCTGTCTCTGCAATCTTGTTTACAATATCCATTCCCTCAGTGATCTTACCGAAAGCTGCATAAGCTCCGTCTAAGTGTGGAGAAGTTTTATGCATGATGAAGAACTGGCTGCCGGCTGAATCCGGATGCATAGCTCTTGCCATGGATAAAACGCCCTCTGTGTGTTTTAAATCATTTTTGAAACCATTCTGGGAAAATTCACCTTTGATGTCGTAACCAGGACCACCCATACCGGTTCCATCCGGGCAGCCGCCCTGGATCATGAAGCCTTTGATGACACGGTGAAAGATCAGTCCGTCATAATAACCCTGTTTAATTAAGCTGATGAAATTGTTAACGGTATTCGGGGCGATTTCCGGATACAGTTCCGCTTTCATGATATCGCCATTTTCCATTTCAATCGTAACGATTGGATTTGCCATAATTGCGTACCTCTTTTCAAAATAATAGTACCTGTAACATCATTACAGGATACCGTTTTATTGTAGCCGAAAAAAAACGAGTAGTAAAGTAAATAATTTAAGAAAATCTTTGCTTGAATTCAGCTGCTTTACAGGGTAACATAAATATAGATAAGTTTGAGAAGAAAATGGGGATATACTATTTTTGATGTTAAAAATCAGATCAGAATAGGGAGGATGGATATTTGAAGCTTCAGAAAAGAAAGGAGTACAGCTTTTATGCAATGCTGGCAGGAACATTTCTGCTGATTGCAGGGGCATATTGTCTGGATGGAAATTTGGTGCCGGAGAATGATAAAGCCGTTGCAGATGCTTCTGCCACGCAGCCGGAATATGTGCCGGCAGTGAAATTGTATGCGGGGATTTTTACAAAACTGGATGGCGAAGAGTATGCTGTGATTGAAAAAAACAAAGATATCCTGGTAGTGGCAGCAAACAGAGGTTATTATCAGGAGGCAGATGTCTATTCTTTTTTGCAGGGACCAAAATCCTGGGGAGAGGGACGGGCATGGTCCGGTGAATGGAGTAATCAGTATGTGCGTGGCAATTATTTCGGCAATTTTGGGTGTGGACTGTGCTGTATGGCGAATATATACAGTACATTTTCCGGTCATAGCTGTTCGCCGTGGGACATGTTTATGTATGCGCGGGAAACTTCCGGATACACGCCGACGAAAAAGGTTGGCGCAATCGGCTGGGGCGATATGAAAACGGTCATGCGCAAATGCGGGTTTGATGCGGAACTTTACACAAAACCGCAGTCTTATGAGGCGTTTCAGGAGCAGGTCAAAGCAGCAAAAAGTGCAGTTGTTTTAGTCAGCAGCCATGATGATAATACTTACTGGAAAAAAACAGGCGGTCACTATGTGAATATCTGCCTGTATAAAGAGGATACAGATGAGGTATTTCTTGCGGATCCGGCAGATCCTGATGGAAACCGAAATTATATTCCATTGCGTTATGTTTATGATGCTTTAAAAAAGGTTAGTAAATATCAGTATCTTCTGGTAGACGGCTATTCTGAGGAAAACAATCAGTGGAAACAGGATGGAATCGATGAAGCGTGGGTTGCACCGCAGAAATGACATCTGTTATAATACCGGTAAGTTTGTCATAGTGTGAAATATTGTAATAGAATGGAGAAATTATGAATCAGGAAGAAAGAAGGCAGAGAAGACAGGACGATTTTAAGCATGCAGCAGTGGTAGTTACCGTGTTTATACTGGTTTTAATGGTAGTGCTTGCAGGGGCTGCAGTTGCTGTACATAAGTTTTTGCCAAAGAGTAATAAAACAGATAAAACAACGGAAACGCGGAGTACAGAGACACTGAATGATTCACGGAACATGCAGAATCCGGGTGAAGTAACAGAACCGGCAGTGGATTCGTTGGACGAACAGGCATCACAGCTTGTATCAGGTATGTCTTTAGAAGATAAAGTGGCGCAGATGTTTGTGATTACACCGGAAGCATTGACAGGATATGCAAGTGTGACAGCGGCCGGAGATACGACGAAGGCAGCATACGAAAGCAGACCGGTCGGCGGACTGATCTATATGGCAGATAATCTTCTTAGTACGGAACAGACGACAGAGATGCTTACCAATATGCAGAATATTGCCATGGAGCGGACAGGTCTGCCGGTATTCCTAAGTGTGGATGAGGAAGGTGGAACAGTTGCAAGAGTGGCAAATAATGATGCTTTTGGAGTGACAGATGTTGGAAATATGAGTGATATTGGAGCGGCCGGTGATGCACAGAATGCATACAATGCCGGCGTGACGATCGGAACTTATTTAAAACAGCTTGGCTTCAATGTCGATTATGCACCGGTTGCAGATGTGCTTACCAACCCGGATAATACAGTGATCGGCACAAGATCTTTTGGCTCAGATGCATCCGTGGTAGCAGACATGGTCACAAAAGAACTTGAGGGATTAAGCAGTCAGGGAGTTTTTGGGGTAGTAAAACATTTTCCGGGCCATGGAGGTGTCTCCGGGGATTCCCATGACGGAGCGGTAACACTGGATAAGTCCTTAGAAGAGCTGATGCAGACAGAGTTTGTGCCGTTTCAGAAAGCGGTGGAAAACGGTGTATCGTTCGTTATGGTTGGACACATTTCCGTTCCACAGGTAGTCGGGGATAATACACCGGCATCCCTGTCTCAGATGATGGTGAGCAATGTATTGAGAGAACAGCTTGGATATCAGGGAATTGTGATCACGGATGCCATGAATATGGGGGCAATCACCGGAAGCTATACGGCAGATCAGGCAGCAGTCATGGCAGTCAATGCCGGCGTGGATATGATCTTAATGCCGCAGGATTATGAAACCGCATATAATGGACTGCTTCAGGCGGTACAGGATGGAACAATCACGGAGGATCGCATCAACGAATCCGTGACACGCATTGTAAAAGTAAAGCTGCAGATGCAATAAAGCAGACTTTACAAACAACTGGAAAAATAGGATAATAGTAATAGATTTACAGTTGAGATACGAATGGGGAATGCAACATGGAAATAAAGCGCGTAGGAGAAAATAAAATCAGATGTGCCCTGACGGAGGAAGAGATCCGGGAGATGGGCTTTGATATTGATGAGATCATTGGCAATGGAGAGGCAACACAGAAGTTTATGCGTGTTGTTTTAAAAATCGTGGAAGAACAGGAAAACATCAGCCTGGAAAATATCTCCCCGATGGTAAAAGCAGAGCTGCTCTCTGACCACAGTATGGCGATCACGTTTGGTGGAGATTCGGATATGAGTTTTCAGCAGCTGATGGATGCAATTTCGAATCTTGTTGGACAGATGACACCGGAGAAAATACAGGAGTTTCGAAGCTTAAGCAAAGAAGAACGTCAGGGAGTATTAGACGCGTTTCTGGATCAGAAGAAAGCGGCAAAAGAACAGGAAGAAACAGAAGAGAAACAGGAAAAAGAAAATAAAAAGAAGTCATCAAAAGAACAGAAAAAGTTAAAAAAACGGCAGATGATCTGTGCACTCCGGTTCTTGGATTTAGATGAGGCATCGCGCATGGGAAGGGCTTGTTTTGAGGAGACTTTTCCAAAGAGCAGTCTTTACCGGTTAGAGGGAGCATACTATCTGATCATGGATTTTTCGAAGTTCCCGCGGGACGAAATGAGAGCGTTTGCATTTGGTGCAGTGGAGTATGATGCGGGCAGAATTTCGGAGATAGGACAAATTTCCTATATCCGTGAACACGGAGAATGTATTGTTAAAAAAGAGGCGCTGCAAACGCTGATGGCGTTGTAACAAATGAATAAAAGAAAGTTTGTAAATAGGCAAAATGGGAAAATCCATCTCTAAAATTTGGTAAAATTGCCGAACAAGTTGATGCCCTAAAATTTACCAGATATGCTATTATGTCATAGGTGCGTACACAGCATATAGAGTTATACTTATGACGAAGGATTTATCATATCTGGATAGATCAGAGAAGACAGTGTAGAATAAGAGCAGGAGATGGAGAAGCGTTATGAGCAGAGAGCAGCTTTTGGAACTCGAAGACATGAAAAGGGGACTTTTAGTACAGGCATACCGTATGAAACAGGAGTGCCCGCATATGTCACCAGTGGGATTAGAGCATGAAATGTATGCGGCTATTATGGCGGAAGTAAGAGATATTACAGCCAGAATACAAAGGTCTGCAGAAGCGTAGCGGAGTAAAAAGTAAATATTGTTTAAGAGATACAAAAGAAGGATCGGGCAATGTAAAGAGATACATTGTCTGATTCTTTTTTTGTATTATAAAAAGGCATCAGAGTTTTATATTGACTGAAAAAATAGTGGAAATAATGCCTTGCTATCAGATTAGGAAACGAATATAATTAATATATCAGTAATTTTTGGGAAACGTAATAGACAACAGAAAGATTACGGGGGTTTTTTCATGAATGAGATCATTACGAGACTTGATGAGATCGAAAAAAAGGCGGAATCAATTCTGACGGATGCGGCCGCGGAAAAAGAAAAGATGTTAAAACAGCTCGAATTTGATAAACGTGAGATGGATGGGCATTATGCATCCTTGCGCAAAAAACAGGAAGAAGAGATAAGAAAACAGCTGTTATCGGAGGCTGATACGAAACTTTCAGGGCAGAGGGAACATTATGAAGCAGTAAAAAGACAGTTAGAAGAGGAATTTTTGCAGAAGAAGGACACTCTTGCAGAGGAGATTTTTGAGAGTATTATAAGTCCCTGATCAAAAGTTGATGGCGTGACGAAATGGGGGAAGACGATGGCAGGAGGATTGTTAGAGTACAGTGGTCTTGTGACAAAGACAAAAGCAATGCGTGCAAGACTGCTTGATGCGGATGATTATGCATCGATTTCGGAATATGAGACGGTGACGGACTTTATTGCTTTTTTGAGGGAACATCCGGCATATACACCGGTATTTGAACGGCACGGAGAAGTGGCACACCGTGGACAGGTAGAGGCGGTGATCCGGGATTCACTGTATATGGATTATTGTAAACTGTACCGGTTTTCCGGTGTACAGCCAAGAAGTGCATTGCAGTTTGTATTTTCACGGTATGAGATCAATGTGATAAAAAACTGTCTGCAGTCAGCAATGGAGGGAAACGGCCGGGAAATTACCGCAAGCGGAGGTTTTTTTGAGCGGCATGCAGATTTTGATTTAAAAGCGGTGATGGCAGCAAACAGCGTGCAGGAACTGATACAGGCGGTGACCGGGACGGAGTATGAAGGACTGCTGAAAGAGTTGGAAGTCAGGGCGGAACAAAGTTATGCAGATTATGCATTTGCACTTGATATCTATTATTATAAAAAAGTATGGAAAGAGATCGCAAAGGTTTCAGATAAGGATACGAGGCAGATTTTAGAACAGGTTTTCGGAACAGAGATCGACTGGCAGAATTTGATGTGGATGTACCGTGCGAAGCGGTTTTATTCGATGGAAGAGGCAGATGTGAAAAAACATTGGATCCCGGTAAGTTACCGTTTAAAACCTGCGGAGACCGTAAGACTTTTCGAAACAGAAAACACAGATCAATTTGTGGAAACTGTCCGGCAGACGGCGTATTTTCGTGGAAAACAGGCGGTGTTAGAGCCGGAGGATGAACTGACATGGGAGAGAGTCATGATAAGGACATATGAAAAAATATGCAAAAACCATCCAATGTCTGTGGCACCGGTTCTGCGTTATCTGTATGAAAAAGAACATGAGATCGATCTTTTGACGACGGTGCTTGAAGGAATCCGTTACCGCGTACCGCCGTATGAGATACGCAGTCTTATTATGGCAATGTAAGGTTTGCAACGTATGATTTATGATAGATAGGAATGAATGCAGTAAGCGCTGCGATTATGGGATGGAGGGGTGCAAGTGGTAGAGAAAATGAAACTGCTTCATATTACCGGGCCGAAACAGGATATTGACCGTGTGATGGAGCAGTATTTGAGCAGATATGAAATACATTTTGAAAATGCCACATCCGGATTTGGTATATCCGGTCATGTAAGACCGTTTGCTGAGACGAATATTTATAAGGATGCCTGCACAAAAGCACAGGCATTGTTAGAACATATCAAAGATGAGCCGGGTGGGACAGCTGCCTATGATGTGCCGGTAAAAATGGAGCCAACAGAAGCAGAAAAGGTAGTGGAAGCAGCATACCGGCTGACTGATGAGATCGTAAAACGTCAGGAGGAAGTGCGGAAAGAACGCATGGAGAATCAGAACCTGATGGATCAGATCGCACCGTTTCGAAGGCTTGATTATGAATTTAAAAAAATTCTGGAATTTCAGTTTATCGCATTCCGTTTCGGAAGAATCGAAAGAGAACATTATCAGAAACTTGAACGCTATATCCATGATACCGATCATGTACTGTTTTATGAATGTGACAGTGATGAGGCATATGTGTGGGGTGGATATTTTGTGCCGAGGATTTATGCAAAAGAAGTAGATGCGGTGTGTCTTTCATTTCACTTTGAACGTATTTATATACCGGATTCTTTTGATGGAACACCGGAGAGCGCTTATCAGGAGGCATTGCAGAAAAAACGGGAATATGACGAAGAGGAGCGGAAATTAAAAAAACAACTTCATGATACGTTAGAGAAACATGCCGGAAAAATTGCAGGGGCATGTTTCTCATTAGAGCATTACTGTAATAATTTTGATGTGCGTAAATTTGCGGTCTGCACGACACCGGGAAGAAAACCGGGAGAGCAGAAAGAATACTACATTTTATACGGCTGGATGAGTGCGGACGATGCAAAAAAATTAGAGCGGGAGACAGAAGGGGACCCACAGATTCATGTCATGGAGGAGGATGTGGAAGATCACATGTCTGTCAGCCCGCCGACGAAGTTAAAGAATCCGGCATTATTTAGACCGTTTGAGATGTTTGTGGAAATGTACGGACTCCCTGCATATCAGGAGATGGATCCGACCATATTTATAGCCCTTACGTACACGTTGATGTTTGGAATCATGTTCGGGGATGTCGGACAGGGGCTTTGCCTTTTGATCGGAGGATTTGTATTCTACAGGATCAAACATATGAATCTTGGCGCAATCCTTTCACTGGCAGGTATCTGGTCTACGGTATTCGGTTTTATGTACGGCAGTGTGTTTGGATTTGAGGAGATACTAAAACCAGTGTGGATGCGTCCGATGGACAACATTATGACAACACTTATGCTGGCGATCGGATTTGGAATGTTTTTAATCCTGGTTGCGATGGTCTTAAATATCATCAATGCCGTGCGGGCAAAAGATCTGGGGCGGATTCTTTTTAGTCCGAGCGGAATTGCCGGTATTTTGTGTTACGGATGTGTGGTTTTATGCATTGTATTGTATGTGATGGGCAAACCCATCCCGGCTACCGGTATCCTTGGTGTTCTGGTCGGAGTGCCGCTTATTGCAATTTTGTTGAAAGAACCACTTACGAATCTGCTTGAGCGAAAGAAAAAACTGTTTCCGGAAGGCGAAAGTAAGGCGATGTTTTTCGTGGAATCCCTGGTGGAATTGTTTGATGTGGTATTAAGTTATGCAACAAACAGTATATCCTTTGTCCGTGTCGGGGCATTTGCACTAAGCCATGCAGGAATGATGGGAGTAGTGCTGACACTTGCCGGATATGAGAGCGGTTCGCCGAACTGGATTGTTGTAGTGCTTGGAAATATTGTTGTGACAGGTCTTGAAGGACTGGTCGTGGGTATCCAGGTATTAAGGCTTGAATATTATGAGATGTTCAGCAGATTTTATCAGGGAACCGGAAAGCCGTTTGTGGCATTTTCCGGAAACAAGAAATAGGAGGAGAAAAGATATGGCAGCAAAAATAACTCTGGTGGCAATTTTAATTTTTAGTATGGTGGTTCCTTTCTTGGGATATGTGCTTGGAAACAAGAAAGAGAAAAGTTTTAAGGCATCTCTCGCAGTAAATCTGGTTCTGTTTTTTGGAACGGTCGTGGTGGCAGATATGCTGCTTTTTAGCGGACATATCTATGCGGCATCCGATACGACGGCATCCCAGGCAGAGGGATGGAGGTACATGGCAGCAGCTTTATCGACCGGACTTTCCTGTATTGGTGCAGGTGTTGCAGTTGCAAGTGCGGCTTCTGCAGCGATCGGAGCACTGAGCGAGGATTCGAGTATTATGGGTAAGGCACTGATTTTTGTCGCATTGGCAGAATCGATCGCATTGTATGGACTTTTGATCTCATTTTCCATTCTGGGATAAAGAGACGGGAAGGATGGCGGATTTCCATGAAGATGTTTTTGATCAGTGATAATATAGACACATATACGGGGATGCGGCTTTCCGGTGTTGAGGGGGTGGTCGTGCACGAGAGAGAAGAACTTGAAGATGCTCTCTCATTTGTGACGGGACAGGCAGATATAGGCATCGTCCTGCTGACAGAAAAGCTTGGCAGGGATTTCCCGGAACTGGTGAGTGATCTGAAATTAAGCAGGAGAACGCCACTGTTTGTGGAGATCCCGGACCGTCATGGAAGCGGCAGAAGTAAAAATTTTATTACGGATTATGTCAGCCAGGCAATTGGGCTGAAACTGTAGACGGGGGATGGATGCATGGAGATCAGTGAAAAACTCGAAGTTTTTTTTGGCGCGGCGATCGGGGCTGCAAACAGCCAGAGTGCGGCGATGCTTGATGAACAGAAAAATATTTATCAGTCAGCGATGGAAGAACGGGAGCAGTCCTGCCGCGAAGCACTCGAAAGTTCAAGGCGTATTTTTTTAGAAAAACAGAAAAAAGAAGTAAACCGGCAGGTTGCGGCGCAGACGATGGCGTGGAAGAAAGATTATCAGGCACAGAAAGAGCAGAAAACAGAAGAATTATTTGACATGGTAATGGAAAAACTCACGTCATATCGGAAAACGGATGGGTATGAAGCGTTTTTGCTCACACAGATAGACAAGGCGAAAGAGTTTGCACAGGGAGAAGATCTGACGGTGTATATCAGTCCTTCCGATCAGTCAAAACAGGCGATGTTAGAGGAGAAGTGCGGATGCAGAATAGAGATTGCGGAGGATGAATTTCTTGGCGGCATGCGGGCGGTCATTCCGGCAAAAAATGTTTTGATCGATGAGTCATTTGCAGAGAGAATGAAACGCGCGCGGGAAACATGCTGGCTGTGATATGCAGCGGGAAAAGCAGGATGTGCTTATGTTTTGACTTGTTATTCAGACGGAATAGCTGTTTTCAAAAAATAATGCAAAAACGAAGAATTAGTGTAGAGGATCAGGCATGGGTATAACAGGAAAGATATACGGGATTAACGGACCGGTCATCACGATACAGGGGAATCTCGGTTATAAAATGAATGAGATGGTATATGTCGGAGAGAGGCGTTTAGTCGGGGAAGTGATCCGGCTGACGAAGGAGAAAACGACCATTCAGGTATATGAGGAAACTTCCGGTTTAAAGCCGGGGGAAGAAGTTGTCGGTGCGGGATGTGCCATCAGTGTAAAATTAGCCCCTGGCATTTTAAATAATATCTTTGACGGTATTGAGCGTCCGCTGCAAAAAATTGCAGAAAAAAGCGGGGCGTTTATTCCGACAGGTGCACAGGCGGATGCCCTGGACCAGGAGAAATTATGGGAGACATATATCACTGTGCAGGAAGGTGACAGGGTAGCAGAGGGATCCGTCATAGCGGAGGTGCCAGAGACGAAGTCGATCTTACACCGCGTGATGCTTCCGCCCGGCGTATCCGGAATAGTGACAGCGGTAAAACCGGATGGAAATTATACCATCTGCGATGAGATCGTAACGATACAAACTGCAGACGGTGAGACGAAGGCACTTACCATGACACAGGAGTGGCCGATCCGCAAACCGCGTCCGGTGGCAGACCGGTATCCGGCAGACAGACCACTTGTAACCGGACAGCGTATCTTAGATACATTGTTTCCAATCGCAAAGGGTGGTACGGCGGCATTGCCGGGAGGATTTGGCACAGGAAAGACCATGACACAGCATCAGCTTGCAAAATGGTGTGATGCGGATATTATCATTTATATCGGCTGCGGGGAACGTGGAAACGAGATGACAAATGTTTTAGAGGAATTTGGAGAATTAAATGATCCAAAGACCGGAAATCTTTTAATGGACCGTACCACGCTGATCGCCAATACTTCTAACATGCCGGTGGCGGCGCGTGAGGCGAGCATTTATACCGGTATCACTCTGGCGGAATATTATCGTGACATGGGGTATCATGTGGCAATCATGGCGGATTCCACTTCACGTTGGGCTGAGGCATTAAGAGAACTTTCCGGAAGGCTTGAAGAGATGCCGGCGGAGGAAGGCTTTCCGGCATATTTAGCATCGAGACTTTCCGCATTTTATGAGCGTGCCGGATATGTGCAGAATTTAAACGGTTCAGATGGCAGTGTGACGATTATCGGAGCGGTATCCCCACAGGGAGGCGATTTCTCAGAGCCTGTCACACAGAATACCAAGCGTTTTGTCCGCTGTTTTCTTGCACTTGATAAATCGCTTGCCTATGCAAGACATTACCCTGCGATCAACTGGCTGACCAGCTATTCTGAATATATTCCGGATCTGACAGCCTGGTATGAGACGAATGTTGGGTCAACATTTGTACAGTGCCGGAATGAAATATTAAATCTTCTGACGATGGAGAACCGTCTGAACGAGATTGTAAAGCTGATTGGTAGCGATGTGCTTCCGGACGATCAGAAACTTGTACTTGAGATCGCACGTGTGATCCGGCTTGGATTTTTGCAGCAAAATGCATTTCATAAAGAGGACACATATGTGCCGATGGAAAAACAGCTTCGCATGATGGAGATCATCCTTCATCTGTATGACCGGTGCAAAGCATTGATCGACCGGAATATGCCGATGGCGCTTCTTCGGGAAAGTGATATATTTGAAAAGATCATTTCCATTAAATATGATGTGGCAAATGACAAATTAGAACAGCTAAATCTGTATGATGACAGAATTGAAGAATTTTATCAGCATCTGATGGCGGAAAATGCGTAGAGATCTGTTGTGTGCAGAAATTGAAAATGAAGATCCGTATGAAAAATAAGCTGGTCAGAAATGGAGATTCGTATGGCGATTGAGTATCTTGGACTGAGTGAGATCAATGGACCACTGGTTGCAGTGGAGGGCGTAAGTGGCGCTTTCTATGATGAGATCGTGGAATTGGTTGTGGAAGGAAAACAGAAAAAATTAGGGCGCATTGTAGAAATCAATAATGACTATGCGGTCGTTCAGGTGTTTGAGAGTACAGAGGAGATGTCTCTTTTAAATACGCATGCAAGGCCAACCGGCAGGCCGCTTTGCGTGGGATTGTCGGAAGAAATTTTAGGAAGGACGTTCAACGGCTTAGGGCAGCCGATCGATGGGCTCGGTGCAGTGCATGCCGAAGTCGTGCGCGATGTCAACGGACAGCCGATGAACCCGTGCAGTAGGGAGTATCCGAGAAACTACATCAGGACTGGTATCTCTGCAATCGATGGACTTACAACTCTGATCCGTGGACAGAAGCTGCCGATCTTTTCGGGAAACGGTCTGCCGCATGATGAACTTGCTGCACAGATCGTAGAACAGGCAAGTCTTGGGGATGGCGAAAATGAGGATGAACCATTTGCGGTCGTGTTTGCTGCGATGGGCGTAAAATATGATGTGGCAGAATACTTTAAACGCCGTTTTGCAGAGTGCGGTGTAAGCGATCATGTTGCGATGTTTTTAAATCTCTCCAATGATCCGGTCGCAGAGCGTCTGATCACACCGAAGGTGGCTCTGACAGCCGCAGAGTATCTTGCGTTTGAGAAAAATATGCATATTCTTGTCATATTGACAGATATGACTTCGTTTGCAGAGGCAATGCGTGAAGTGTCGGCACAGAAAGGTGAGATTCCAAGCCGGAAAGGCTATCCGGGCTACTTGTACAGTGAATTTGCAGCACTCTATGAGAGGGCAGGAATCGTGAAAGGGGCATCCGGTTCTGTTACACAGATTCCGATTTTGACGATGCCAAATGATGACATCACGCATCCGATTCCCGATCTTACCGGATATATTACCGAGGGGCAGATCGTACTTGAGCGGTCACTGCACCAGAAGAATATATATCCGCCGATCAATGTACTGCCGTCATTGTCACGTCTGATGAAGGATGGTATTGGTGAAAAATATACAAGGGAAGATCATCAGGATCTTGCCAATCAGCTGTTTTCCTCCTATGCCCGGGTTGGGGAGGCGAGGGATCTCGCAAGTGTTATCGGGGAAGATGAACTTTCGGATACCGATAAACAGTATCTGAAGTTTGGCACGGCCTTCGAAAAAGAGTTTATCGGGCAGGGCAAAGATGAGAACCGTTCGATGGTGCAGACACTCGATATCGGCTGGCGGCTGCTGCATATCCTGCCACGCGGAGAACTAGACCGTATCGATACAAAGATCCTTGAGAAATACTGGGATAAGGAAGAGTAACAAGGAGGGATGACACATGGATCCGAATACGTTTCCGACGAAGGGAAATCTTATATTGGCAAAGAATGCGCTTGCATTGTCCAAACAGGGATTTGACCTGATGGATAAAAAAAGAAATATCCTGATCCGGGAACTGATGGAGTTGATTTCGGAAGCTTCGGATATCCAGAACCAGATCGATGAGACATTTTCCAATGCCTATCAGGCACTGCAGAAAGCCAATATCCAGATGGGAATCCATCAGGTAGAACAGATTGCAAAAGCGGTTCCGGTGGAAAACTCCATCCGTATCAAACGTCGCAGTGTCATGGGGACGGAGATCCCGAAAGTAGAGTATGAAAAAAAGAAACAGGTGCCGGCGTATTCTTTTTATCATACAAGGATGTCATTAGATGAAGCGTGCCAGCAGTTTGAAAAGGTAAAAGAATTAACGATCCACCTTGCGGAGATTGAAAATTCTGCCTATCGTCTTGCATATAATATCAAAAAGACACAAAAACGTGCGAATGCACTTTCTAATATTACGATTCCGAAATATGAAAAGCTGTCGCGTGAGATTCAGGACTATTTGGAGGAAAAAGAAAGAGAAGAATTTACGAGACAGAAAGTTGTAAAGAAAAACCGGATGAAGAATGCAGGTTCCGGGATGATGTCATAAAAAAATGAAGGAATAAAGAAAGCCGAAAGCGGATGTGATACAAACATCGCTTTCGGCTTCTTTACAGTTCATGATACTGGATTTTCTGACAAAACAATATGCTGCAGATTATTTCTTGTAGGTGTCAGAAAACAGTTCGCGATACCATTTCAGGGCATCGATATAAGCATCATATACAGTCTGTGTATCGAGGTTTTCCAAGATCATAAGCCTAGAGACCTCGGACCAGTTGCCAGCTTCGTACTGTTTAATGAAATATAAAGGCTCCGCAAAAATACCGTCCTGACGGATGAGAGCATCTTCGATGTCGCGTGAAACTTTGACAAGCGAGAGTGCTTCCTCCATTGGTTTATCGAGGATGATATCAAGCACGGAAAACAGTCCGGTTAAGAATAGTTCGGAAGCTTTGCCGCCAAGCTCAAAGGCAGGGGCAAGATTTTCTGCAAACTTTGCACGCAACAGGGATAAACGCGTAAGCTCGTTTGGCTTGTCGGAACACAACTGATTGACAACGGCGGTGTTGATCCAGCGTTTCAGTTCTTTCTGTCCAAGCATGGCAGCTGCGTGCCGGATGGAAGTGATCTCCGAGTTGACAGCCATATGATTGACCATGCGAAGCAGTGAGATGACAAGAGCGGTGTCATGACCGATGATATCTGCCGCTTTGGTGAGGTCAAAGTCCTCTGTATTAACCAGATTCATAAGTTCAATGTAATTGATCTTTAACGGAGCTACGTCATGGTTTCCCTTTGTGACAGGGAGTCTGTAAAAACTTCCCTCATATAAAGTGCAGCTCTTATCCTGACAGATTGCATCAAATGTCTCTGTTTTGGTTATATTTGAAGCACAGAGCCTAATGTTTGGATAAACTTTATTGAAATAAATACGTGCTTTGCTGATGTCAATCTCTTCACAGTCTAACATGACATAATCCATCAGTACGAGCAGATCATGGTAAGCTTCGTAACTTGATACAGGAAGCTTGCGGATGGCAAATCGGTACCCCATTTTTTTCAGTGCTTTGACACGGTCGATATACATTAGTGTGCATGGAATATTTCCTTTTAACAGCAGTACGAAAAATTCGTGTGGCAGACCGCACTGGGCAGGAATATCGGAAAAAATCGATATTTCATTTACCGGAACAAAGATTTCTTTTGCCGGGGAAAGTGTTTCAAGTCCCATATTTAAGATCAGATCAAATCCTTCAATCTGGGCGGCGCCATCATTGCTTCCGCTTCCCAAAAGATTTGGGTGAAGCAGAAAATTTGCTTTCTGTGTATACAGAGAATATGCGCTGACTTTTATGTTTTCATCAAATAGAGGTATTAATGTAACCAGCATAGGCGTTCTCCTTATAGTATGGAATCTTTTGTGAAGAAACCATGTGAAACTTTAACATTTATCTACTTTTACTATACTATAAATCTGTGAAAAAAGACACATTTTTTTGAAATTAATAAACAGAAAACTTATTTTATGAAAAATAATTGAAAATACTTGATATTTCAGAATGAATGTGGAAAACTAAAGACAGAAGAATGGGAGGGATTTGCATGTTAAAACAATGGGAAAAAACAGAGCGTCCGTCAGATGCAAAACTGGAGGAACGGCTGCAGGAAGCACGGAGAAAACTGCAGGAGCAGCAGCTCAAGGTAAAAGAGCACGGACTGCCGGTGCTTGTGCTTGTGGAAGGATGGGGAACCGCAGGTAAAGGCTCACTGATCGGTCAGATTATTAAAAATATCGATCCGCGATTCTTTAAAGTTGCATCCATGGCGGCACCGACGGAGGAAGAAAAGAGAAAACCGTTTTTGTACCGTCACTTTGTAAAAATACCGGAGAACGGCAAGTTCAGCTTTTTAGATTCTGGCTGGATGGATGAGATCATGGGTGAAAGACTGCACGAAAAGCTTGGAGACGAGGCGTATGCGCACCGCATTGAGAGTGTCAAGCGGTTTGAACGCCAGCTGACAGATAACGGTTATCTTGTTGTGAAATTATTTTTACAGGTATCGAAAAAAGAGCAGGAAAAAAGGATTGCGCATCTTGAGAAGGAGAAGGATACCAGATGGCGCGTCAGCAAGAATGACTGCTGGCAGAATGAACATTATGAAAAATGCCTGAATGCATTTGATTCCTATTTAAAGGAAACGAATCTGCCGTCTGCACCGTGGTATATCATTGATGCGGAATCAAAAAAATGGACGGAGTTACAGGCACTTGAGATCCTGACAGAAGGGATTGATGTGGCGCTTGCTAATAATGCGATGGCGGTGCCAATCTTACAGAATGTTTTTTCCATGGAAAAAATGCCATTATTATCAGAAGTATCACTGGATAAGACAATCGGAGAGGACGAATACAAAAAAGAACTGAAGCATTTGCAGCACCGTTTAGGAGAGCTTCATAACCGTCTGTACCGCAAAAAAGTTCCGGTCATCATTGCATATGAAGGCTGGGATGCAGCAGGAAAGGGCGGCAATATCAAGCGGATCACCGGAGCACTCGATCCGAGAGGCTATGAAGTACATCCGATCGCAAGCCCGGAGCCGCATGAGAAGGCGAGACATTATCTGTGGCGTTTCTGGACGAGACTGCCAAAGACAGGACATATTGCGATTTTTGACCGCACCTGGTATGGCAGAGTCATGGTGGAGCGTCTTGAGGGATTCTGTAGCGAAAATGACTGGAAACGTGCCTATAACGAAATTAATGAATTTGAAAAGGAACTGCACGACTGGGGTGCTGTTATCATCAAGTTCTGGGTGCAGATCGACAAGGATACACAGTTAGAGCGTTTTAATGAGAGACAGAACACTCCGCAGAAGCAGTGGAAGATCACAGACGAGGATTGGCGCAACCGGGAAAAATGGGATCAGTATGAAGATGCAGTCAATGAGATGATCCAGAAAACCAGTACGACATATGCGCCGTGGCATATTTTAGAGTCGGTGGATAAGCGGTATGCAAGAATTAAGGCACTTAAGATCGTGATCGAAGAACTGGAAAAAGTGTTGGAGTGATGTGTGAAACAAGCACAGATTTTTTGTTATTTTTAGTGTCTGTTATTCGAAATGAAATACGTTGGGCGAAACAAGTACAGGATATGCTTGTTTCGCCCAGTTCACATTTATGGTGTAACGGAAATATTCAATTTTTATCCATAAAGCAACTGGAAGTCATGCAATCCACCAGGTGCCGTCTGCCGCCTGGTACAAATCGCCAATTTCTTCGGAAAGCGTTTTTCCACTGAAATTTTTTCAATATATTTTCCAGATACTTCCTGAAAACGTTTTATCATACTGCTTCCTCCTTGAAAATTTCCTGAAAAAATTTATTTCGAGAGGGAACTGATCTCAGGTGCTTGGAAAATAGATCAAAAAGTACTATAATTAGAAAGAAATATGACAGTGCGGAGGAAAAATGTGAAAAAAAATATGCCATATATATTGATAGCAGGGATTGCTTTCGGTTCTGATTTCTGGATCAAACGTCACATGGACAGGAAATATGCCAGGTACGTGGTGCATCCGGGACGTCAGAATAAGATTCTGATCGAAAAATATTATAACCGCGGAGCAGCACTTAATTTTCTTGCTAAAAAGCCGCGTGTGATGCGTGCACTTCATACAGTGATCATGTTTTTTGTCGGAATTTTATATTATTTCCTGCTTCGCATGCCGGGATACCGTCTTAGTAAAACAGGCGCATCTCTATTGGTTGGCGGAGGATTAAATAATCTGCTCGACCGCTATACAAAAGGGTATGTAGTCGATTATGTGAAATTTAACTTTGGACCGAAATGGCTGAGAGGGATTATATTTAATATTTCAGATTTTTGTATTTTTATAGGTGCATTTTTATCCGTTGTGGGAAGTGAGGTCTCATCATGACACGGGAGACTTACCGGAAGATGACCGGGTATTTTTTACAGGATGAAAAAAAAGTCCGCAGGATTATTCTGGCAAACCGGCTGCTTACCGGAATTGTTTTTGTGAGCTATCCGCTTTATCTGATCTCGCTGCTGCTTAAGAGAGATACGTTACTGCCGCAGACACTGCTTGTTCCTGCAGTTTCATTTGTGACCGTGACATTGTTCCGCAAGATCGTCAATGAACCGCGCCCGTATGAGAAATATGATCTACCGCCGGTGATCGATAAAGATGTGGGAGGAAAATCATTTCCAAGCCGTCATGTTTTTTCTGTATTTGTGATCGCCGTCACGGTATTTGTGCGCAATCCAGTGGCGGGCTGTATTTTAGCAGTGATCGGAATTATGATTGCCGTGATCCGTGTGATCGGGGGCGTACATACCGTATGGGATGTCACTGCAGGAGCTGCTGTCGGGATTTTAAGCGGTGTGATCGGATACTATATGCTGCCATATCGGGGATTTTGAGTGGTGTGATCGGATATTATATGCTGCCGTATCAGGGATTTTGAGCGAATATTACCGTATATTTTTGGAAAAATAAAAGCAACGAATTATAAAATTAAGATAACGTTTTTGTAGATTACAGAAATGGAGAAGAATATGGACCCTATAATGAATAGTTTTTCAAGAGAACAGATGGAATATATCGTGGAATTGTTTAATCCGTGTATGGATGATTATCTGTATGTGTTTGATCTGCAGAAAGACTGCTATAAGATCTCAAAACATGCGACAGAGCGTTTCCTTTTACCGGGGGATAATTTTGATGATGCGGCAAAAGCACATCATACATTTGTATATTCGGAAGACCAGTCGCGCCTGGATGATGAATTCCGGCGTATTATGAGCGGGGAGATCGTTTTTCATAACATGCATTACCGGTGGTTAGACCGCGCTGGAAAACCGGTGTGGATCAACTGCAGGGGACGAGTATTAAATGATGCTGACGGAAAACCGCATTTTTTAGTCGGATGTATCAATGAGATCGGTCAGAAACAGAAGGCAGACAATGTCAGTGGACTGCTTGGCGAATCAAGTCTTTCCGCTTATGTAGAACAGTTTGAGGATGGACTGCCGGATGGATTTTTCCTCCGCATCGGAATCGATGATTTTCGTGATATCAACGGTGACTTCGGAATGGAGTACGGAGATTATATCTTAAAGAGTACAGCAGACTGTATCGCTGCAAATATCAAACCGTCGCAGAGGCTGTACCGGATATTAGCGGATGAATTTATTGTGGTCGATTTTTCGGGCGGAGATATGGAAGCAGCAACGGAACTTTATAAAAATATTCGCAAGAGTTTGGATACATTTATCGAGGAAAACGGTTATAAATCCGTGTTTACCATATCTGCGGGAACGGTCGATATGGCAAAAACATCAGGAACTTATGAAAATATCATGAAGCTGTCTGAATATGCTTTAAATACGGCAAAAGATCTCGGCAAAAACCGCTGTTATATATTTAAGCAGGAAGATTATGATATTTTTTTGCGGAAAAAGCAGATCACACGGCAGCTGCATCATGCGGTAAATCACGGATTTGAAGGATTTGAAACGTACTATCAGCCAATCGTGGATACAAAGACACGCCGGCTGGTTGGAGCGGAGGCACTGATGCGCTTTTCCATGCCGGAGAGATGTGGGGAGTGGGAAGCAAAAAAGGAAGCGGTATGCCTGAGTGAGGATGGTCATGGTGCAGATGAGAACGTGCACTGGGAGCGTATTTCACCGGTTGAGTTTATTCCGCTGTTAGAGGAGACCGGTCTGATCATTCCGGCAGGAAAATGGATGCTGCATCAGGCGATTTCAACCTGCAGCAGATGGCAGAAGTATATTCCGGATTTCCGCATCAATATCAATCTTTCCTATGTGCAGGTCATGAAGAGCCGTGTACTGACAGAGATACTGACGGCGCTGCGTCTGTATGGACTCGAACCTTCGGCAGTGGGAATCGAGCTGACGGAGAGTGGTTATCTGGATACCAATACACATTTTCAGAAGCTGTGGGACGGATTAAAGAAAAACGGAGTACTTGTCATTTTAGATGACTTTGGAACCGGTTATTCCAATCTGCACTGTCTTGGCGATTTAAGACCGAATTATATTAAGATTGACCGTTCTTTCACGTTAAAAGCGTTGAATAATCAGTATGAACATGATCTGATGACACAGATTATCTCAATGACACACAAACTTGATCTGACAATCTGTGTCGAGGGAATTGAAACAGAGAGTGAGTTTGAAAAGATATCAGAATTAGAACCGGATTATATCCAAGGATTTCTGTTTGGCAAACCGCAGCCTGCAGAAGAGTTCTACGAGAATCTCATCAAGCCTGCGATTGCCGCCTGCGGTACTCACGAGGTGTCTGCCCAAAGCGTTTCTTAAAAATACGGTTAAAATAAGAAAGATTTTCAAATCCGACTTCCGATGCAATCGCAAGGATTGAGGAGTCGGATGAGATCAGGAGTCTCGATGCCATGGTGAGCCTGTATTCGTTGAGATAATCGACGAAAGAGGTTCCCATGGTATTTTTAAAATATTTCATAAAATGGGACTGACTAAGCCCTGCTTCAGTTGCAATGTCTTCAATCGTGATCTTTTCCATATAATTATTTTCCACATATTTTAAAATCATTTTCATTTTTTCTAAAGATTTGCTCCGGTCTTTTCCGGCAAGCTCTTTTGTACTGCACTTATGAAACAGGATATAAAACAGCAGAAAAAGCTGCCCTTTGATAAAGAGCTGATAACCGGACGGATAAGTTTTACAGATATCATCGTTCGCATCAATGCAGGCTGCAATCTCTGTATAATGCGGACTGTCCGGTGTATATAAAAGTGGCAGTGAAACATTGCCGGACAGCAGCGGAACCAGATAGTCCGTGTTACAGGTATCTGTTTTCTTGGAAATCAGCATATTTGGATGAAAAATGATATTTTCGTACTCCATGGATTCGGATTCAAACTGTCCGATCGAATGAAGCTGTCCAGGAAGGATCAGTGCGATATCCCCGGCTGTTACCGTGTGTTGGGCGAAGTCAACTGTTATGGTACCTTTTCCCTTTTTTATATAGATAATTTCCATTTCATCGTGCCAGTGCATTGGCACATACCCGAAATCCAGTGGAATCGAGCACAGATAAGTGATGTAAGGGAATAGAGGATCGCCGTGTAAAATTTTTTCCTGATAATTTTCGTATTCTAAAATATTCATGATGATAGGATTGTACCACTTTTTGAGTCAATATTACAAGAAAAAAATAAATGCGGAAACTATAATAACATCATAAACAATGATTTTGCGAAAAAAAGCGAAATCAGGACAACAGGAACATGCATAAACATTGGTTGGGGAACATAATGAAAACAGCGCCAAGGGCGCGGAAACATGGAGGAAAACATGAAATTACAGGAAATCGTATCAAACAGATGTGGCAAAGAGATTTCACAGTGCACAAACGAGGAACTTTACTATGCGCTGCTTGAGATGACAAAAGGAATGGCAGAAGAAAAAGTCAGCAATCAGGGAAAACGTAAATTATATTATATTTCCGCTGAGTTTCTGATCGGTAAATTATTATCCAACAATTTAATCAACCTTGGCATTTATGAGGATGTAAAAAAACTTTTAGCAGACAACGGCAAGAGCCTTGCAGAGATCGAAGAGGTTGAGCCGGAGCCGTCATTAGGAAACGGTGGACTTGGACGTCTTGCTGCATGCTTCCTTGATTCTATCGCAAGTCTTGGCTTAAATGGTGATGGTGTTGGTTTAAATTACCATTACGGATTATTCAAACAGGTATTCAAAAACAACCTGCAGAATGAGACACCAAACCCATGGATCGAAAAAGAGAGCTGGCTGACAAAAACAGATGTTACTTATCCGATCCAGTTTGGCGGTTTTACATTACAGTCCAGATTATATGATATCGATGTGATCGGTTATGAGAATCGTACCACAAAACTTCATTTATTTGATGTGGAGACCGTAGATGAGAGTCTGGTTGGAAACGGCATTGATTTTGATAAAGAGGATATTGCAAAGAATTTAACATTATTCTTATATCCGGATGACTCCGATGATAAGGGCAGAATCCTTCGTGTATATCAGCAGTATTTCATGGTCAGCAATGCAGCACGCCTGATCATTGATGAGACACTTGCAAGAGGTGGGGATCTTCACAAATTAAACGAGTATGCAGTGATCCAGATCAACGATACACATCCAAGTATGGTAATTCCGGAGATGATCCGTCTGTTGATGGAGCGCGGTATCTTAATGGATGAAGCGATCGACATCGTATCTAAGACCTGTGCGTACACAAACCACACGATCTTAGCAGAAGCTCTTGAAAAATGGCCGATTCATTTCTTAGAGAAAGCTGTTCCACAGTTACTGCCGATCATTTATGAGTTAAACAGCCGTGTTGTAAAGAAATATGACGACAAGTCCGTAGCAATCATCGATGATGAGAAACGTGTCCATATGGCACATATGGATATCCATTACGGATACAGTGTCAACGGTGTTGCTTACCTGCACACAGAAATCTTAAAGAATACAGAGTTAAATAACTTCTATAAGATTTATCCGGAGAAGTTCAATAATAAGACAAACGGTATTACATTCCGCCGCTGGTTATTACACTGCGATCCGGAGATGACTGAATTTATCACATCCTTAATCGGACCTGGATTTAAGAAAAATGCAGAAGAGTTAGAAAAACTCGGCGCATATGTAAATGATGAGGAAGTATTGAGGAAACTTCTTGCAGTAAAAGGCGCAAGAAAGACAGAGTTAAAGAATTATCTTGCAAAAACACAGGGCATCGAGTTAGATGACAACTCCATCTACGATATCCAGATCAAAAGATTACATGAGTACAAGAGACAGCAGATGAATGCTCTCTATGTGATCCACAAGTATTTCGAGATCAAAGCAGGAAAGAAACCGGCACGTCCGATTACGGTCATTTTCGGTGCAAAAGCAGCTCCGGCATATATCATTGCAAAGGACATCATTCATCTGATCCTCTGCTTACAGGAACTGATCGCAAATGATCCGGAAGTTGCACCATACTTAAAAGTAGTGATGGTAGAAAACTACAATGTAACATTAGCTGAGAAACTGATCCCGGCAGCAGATATCCATGAGCAGATCTCCTTAGCTTCCAAAGAGGCAAGTGGAACATCCAACATGAAATTTATGTTAAACGGTGCTGTTGCGATTGGAACCATGGATGGAGCAAATGTTGAGATGCATCAGTTCGTTGGTGATGACAACATTTATATCTTCGGTGAGTCTTCTGAAGAAGTTATCAAACACTACGAGAAAGCAGATTACGTTTCCAGAAGCTACTACGAGAACGATGCAAACATCAAACGTGCGATCGATTTCATCGTAAGTGACCAGATGAAAGCTGTTGGATGTGCAGAGAACTTAGAGCGTCTTTACAATGAGCTGTTAAACAAAGACTGGTTCATGACACTTCCGGATTTTGAGGAGTACGTTGCAACCAAAGAGCGTATCTACGCTGATTATGAAGACCGCATGGCATGGGCTAAGAAGATGCTTGTCAACATCAGCAAGGCAGGATTCTTCTCATCAGACCGTACGATTGCACAGTACAACGAGGATATCTGGCATCTGTAAGATGCCATGCATCTTGTAAGATGCCATGCATCTTGTAAGATGCCGTGCATCTTGTAAGATGTTGTGTGCCTGAAAATTGAATTATGGATTCTTTCTGAAAGGGACTGCAAATCTGAGAATGGTTTTGCAGTCCCTTTTTTTATGTCAAAATGTGTCTAAAATTAGTCAATGCGATTTGGAACGGAATCTGGTTTCCCCCATTTTTATTACCTTGTAAAGAATATCTTGACATATATAGACTATCTATATAATATAAATACATAGACAGTCTATATATAAGAGGAAAAAATTATAGGAATACAACAGGTAAGGAGGATTCACATGTTAAACAAATCACTGATTCAGGGCAGTCTTTCCATGCTGATCTTGCGTCTTTTAGATGAGAAAGATATGTATGGCTACGAGATGATCGAAACACTCCGCAGCAGGTCTGAAAATGTATTTGAGTTAAAAGCGGGCTCACTTTATCCGCTTTTACATACGTTAGAGGCAAATCATTTAGTCACTGCATACGAGGATGATGCGAGTGGAAAAGTGCGCAAATATTATCATATCACCGGAGAGGGAAAACGTATTTTAAAAGAGAAAAAGGAAGAATGGAAAACATATGCCGCAGCAGTTACCAATGTGCTGTCAAGCAAGGTGGTGGAGGCATGTGTCTAATGACATTGGGACGGTGCGAAAAAGGGCAGGAAGATACCGGAAAAATTGCGAAAGTGGTAGAAAAGATCAGGAGGGGAAGAAGTTGACGGAATACACAGAATATATGGAAACGTTGAAAGAACAGATTCAAAACAAGCGTGCGAGAGCACTTGTGGAAGAAGAAATCCGGGGACACATTGAGGAACAGGAAAAGGAGTATTTAGCAGAAGGCATGGAGGAAGAGGAAGCAAAAAGAGAAGCTGTGCGGCAGATGGGAGATCCGGTGGAGACAGGCTGCGCCTTAAACCGGATACATAGACCGGCATTTCCGTGGAAATTATTTGCGCTGGCGGTATTTCTGACCGGGGCGTCCATGTTGATATCTCTGATTATTTCTGCGAAAGCAAATGAAGGAGCAGTACAGGCTGAGCAAGTTGGTTCACTGCTTGTGGTCAATGCTGTCAGCTTCGCAATGATTTTTGTAATCATGTACTTTGATTACACATGGCTGTTTTTACATATCCGCGCAGTATATACCTTGTACATGATCTGCCTGTGTCTGGTGTGGTCAGGCGGTATCATTGGAAATTATCAGACATCGCTGTTGGCATGTTACAGCGTGCAGGCACTGCTTCCGGTTCTCTTTGCGGGAATGATGTATCGGTACCGGGGAAAGGGAGTGCAAGGCATTTTAAAATCGGTTGGCTGGATCGTTATCCCGTTTATGGTATTATCATTTATTTCGCTGCCGATAAGTAATGGGGCGGTTGTAGAAAATGCAGTGGTATGTCTGTTTTTGCTTATAGCAGCAGTGCTTCGTGGGATATTTGGAAACGAAAAGAAAAAATATCTTACAGGACTGGCATTACTTGTGACGGGTCTTTTAGGTGTTGTAGCAGCTTTTTTTTATCAGTTTCTGACAGGCGGTTATGTGTTGGCAAGACTTACACATACGGGGCAATTTGGATATCAGAACAAAATGATAGTGGATGCAGTCCAAGAGTATAGTCTGTTTGGAAACAGGACATTTCTGATGTATGGTACAAGGCAGGATGGAGAATATTTACTTGGAAATATATTTTCTTATTTTGGTATCATAGCAGGAATTCTGGTTGTGGCAGCTTTTGTATGGTTTTTGATCCATGCGTTCCGGGAGTCTCTCATGCAGAGCAACCGGATGGGATTTCTGCTGGGAATGGCGTGCAGTATTGGGTTGGCCGTGCGCGTGCTGGTAATTTATATTATGGTAAATTTTGGATATGGCGTAATTTATACAGTGGCAGTTCCGTTTTTTTCCACAAATGTGATCTTAGCGGCGGTCAATGGGATCTATGTCGGGTTGCTATTTTGTGTGCTGCGGAATAAAATGATATTAAAAGAGCCGCACATGGAAAAGAAAAAAGTGACGGTTTAAGCGGCAGAAAGAAAGGGTTTATCCGGTATGAATTACATTGATATGCACTGTGATACACTTGCAAAGGTGGTGGCACAGGGAAAAAAGACGGCAAAGGAACTGAAAGGTACGATGGTGGATGCGAAAAGATTGCAGCAGTGTGGTGCAAAGGCACAGTTTTTTGCCATGTTTTTACAGCAGAAAAGAGAAGAAAACCGGAGTAATCCGGGACAGGATTCTTTTTGGTATACGGATGCAGAAATAAAAAAACAGATGCAGGATATGTACAGTGTATACCAGAATACCATGGAGATATGTTCGGATATCATTGCACCGGCTTATAGTTATGAAGATCTGAAGCGTAACTGGCAGCAGAAAAAAGTTTCCGCCTTTCTGACGGTTGAAAACGGATGTGTTGTGGATGGAAAAATGGAACGGATTGAGCAGCTTTATCAGATGGGAGTACGGCTGGTCACACTGACCTGGAACGATGATAACTGTTTTGGACATCCGCATGCCAAAGAGACAGAACGGATGAAACTTGGGCTGACACCGTTTGGCAGGGAGGCTGTCACATATATGACAGAGTTAGGAATTCTTGTGGATGTTTCTCATTTATCGGATGGCGGGTTTTATGATGTGGCAAAGCTTGTGCGGGGACCGTTTGTGGCATCCCACTCAAACTGCCGTGCGCTTTCTCCTGCAACGAGAAACCTGACAGATGATATGATACGGGTGTTAGCGGAACATGGCGGTGTGGCAGGACTGAATTTTTATCCACCATTTTTAAATGCAGATTCTGTGGATAAAGAAAGCCGTATCGAAACAATGTGTGAACATGTCAGACACATGATCAATGTCGGAGGAATCGAGTGCGTTGGCATTGGCACAGATTTTGATGGAATCGAAGGAAAATTTGAAATTGCAGACTGCACGGAGATGGAAAAACTATTTGATGCATTGCAAAAAGGAGGATTGAGCGGGGATGCGATTGAAAAGATCGCACACGAAAATGTGGAGCGTGTGATTCAATTCTGTTGTTGAAAAAAGGCTGATTTGGAAGTATATTAAGGTTATAAGACAGATGGAGGTATGAGTATGAAAAGAAAATTGCAACTGGGTTATGCAGTGCTGGTATTTGCATTGGTGTTGATGTTTGGCGCACAGACGGCCTATGCATCGCAGGATCCGTCAGATGCATGGACGGGCAACACAGAGAATTCGGGCGAAACGGAAAACACAGAAACAGAAATACCGGTTTATAAGGTTACCATCAGGTTTAAAGCAAACGGTGGCAAAGGTTCTATGAATGATCTGGTCGTAGAATCCGGAAAAGTGACGACATTGCCAAAGAATACGTTTACGAATGGAAATTGTAAATTTACCGGCTGGTCATTGGATGATGATGAGGAGGAAGTGGCATATAAAAACGGTGCAGATGTTTCGCAACTTGCAACAAGCTATAATGATGGAGAGTTAATTACACTGTATGCGAACTGGAAAATGCCGGCACCGAAGTTAAAAAAAGCAGTGTCAAAAACACCATCTTATGTTGACATCACTTTTGGTAAGGTAAAAAATGCTTCCGGGTACAGAATTGAATATTCCACAAATAAAAAATTTAAAAAAAATGTAATGACGGCAACAGCTGGTAAAAATGATACCAGTGCAAGACTGATGGAGGTAGTACCAAATAAAAAATACTATATCAGGATCAGAAGCTTCAAGAAAAGGTATGATGATGAGGTCTGGAGCAGTGATTGGAGCAAGGTGCTATCTGTAAAAGTTAAAAATGGTAAAACACTGATGAATACCAAGGCGGTATATGGTGTCGAGGCAGATGTGAAACTAAATGGATCCGGCAGCGGCTATCATGCCAAATTAGTAATCGGTACACCGTATTCTGCAGTTTCTTTTGGTATGCAGTATGATGTGGGAGCAGCAAATCCATATGGCTCAAGAAATATGGCATTGATTGAAAATGTGGCTTCAAATGATCCGGGATGCCAGCAGTATGTCAGACCGGGCGATTTTGAATTCCAGCGGAATAAGTTTTATCATCTGATGATCACTGCTGATTCAAAGGGCAATGGAGATGTCTATGTGGATTACAGAAAAATTGGAAGTTTCAGCCAACCGAATCTGACAAAGGGAAGCATTTATTTATGGATCGAGGCATCCGGAAGATTAAATGGTGATGGGGTGGATGCTGAGTTTGCAAATATAAGAAGTACAGCTCTTTATGGCGGAATCAATGTAATCGGCAATACACAAGATTATAAAGACTGCAGACGTGAACCGAAAAATGACGGATTAAAATGCAAATATTACAAAAAAACAAATACGATCCGCCTCTATGGAAACATCAAAAATCTTCATGGAGACTGGGACAGCGCATACAATGGCGTGTCATACATATTTCATGTACATTGATGGAAGCAGGCTGCTGTAAATAAATTTTTGTTGAAATTGACAGGTGGCAGCAGTATAATAATTCTGGTTATGTGACGTTTTATAATAATATATAAACAAGGAGATATGAAAATGAAAAGGAGATTACATGTATTATGTGCAGGTTTAGCGTGTGCACTGGCATTGACCGTTGGTACGCAGGTTTCTTATGCGGCAGCAGTCAACCCGGCAGATGTTAATCCGGCAGAGGCAACCGAGACACCGGCTGTGCAGGCCTACACAGTAAATATCAAGTTTCATGCGAATGGCGGAAACGGCTCTATGAGTACAATCGCCGTAACATCAGATAAACAGACAAGCCTGCCGGATAACACTTTCAAAAAAAGCGGTTATACATTTACCGGATGGTCAACATCAAAGTCTGGCAGTGTAGAATATAAAAATCAGGCTGATGTATCTGCACTTGCGACAGAATCAAACAACGGCAGTACAGTTACACTGTATGCGCAGTGGACATTAACGGCACCGAAAATCAAAAAGACAACATCCACACCGTCTGCAATCACTGTAAAATATGAAAAAAACAAATATGCATCCGGTTATGAGATCCAGTATTCCCAGAAGAAAAATTTTAAAGAGTATACGAAAAAATGGGTACGGACTGCATTTACAAAAACAGTGACAGACAAAAATGTTACAAGTGCGCAGTTACTCCGTGTGGAACCAAACAAGAAGTATTATGTCAGAATCCGCAGCTACAAGAAAAAAGGCAAAAGCAAGACATATGGTGAATGGAGTGCAGTGAAAACCATGAAAGTAAAGAATGGTTACACACTTGCAAATCTGAAAGCTAAAAATGCAGCCGGCATTGAAGCAGATGTAAAATTGAGCGGTTCCGGTACCGGATATCATGCAAAGTTTGTCATGGGAAATGCTACTTCTGCTGTATCTTTTGGTATGCAGTATGACCAGGGTGCGCAGGCTCCATATACAGGAAAAAATATGGCTTTGATTGAGAATATTTCTTCAAACGGATCCGGCGGACAGAATTACAGCAGACCGGGTAATATTCAGTTAAAACTGAACAAAACCTACCATCTGATGATGGTTTCTAATGGAAATGGTTATGTAGATGTTTACATTGATTATAAAAAGATCGGTGGCTGTTATCAGGCGAGCATGAAAAATCTGGCATGGTTCAGAATCGAGGCAGCAGGAAGATTAAATGGAGATAAGGTAAATGTTGAGTTCTCCAATATCAAACTTGGTGCCAAGTCAGATGGAGCTGCAAACATGAAAATCCTTGGTGATGAGCAGAGAAAGCTGGAGTGGGGAAAAGTTCCTTCAAACCCGGGAATCAGTGGTAAATTTGACAAGAAAACAAATACGATCAAATTTACAGGAACTGTTACAGACTTACACGGAGACTGGGATAGTGACTATGAAAGAGCATCCGGTATTTTCCAGTTTGAATAATCCGTATGCAGATAAAAAACAAGTACTTTGTAGTTAGAGTTACAATATAGTAAGATATAAGAATAATGTAGGGAAGCCGGTCGCTTTTGGCTGGCTTCCTTAAAATATGAAATGAGGAAATGATTGAATGATTATTAGTGCCGCAAAAAAAGAAAAAACACCGGCAGCAGTCAGAATGGTAAAAGATATTTTTGGAAATCTTAAGCTGATTTCGGAACTTTCTAAGAATGATTTGAAAAAAAGATTCGCTGATTCCTATTTTGGTATCTTATGGGCATTTGTAAGTCCGATTATTACCATATGTGTATATTGGTTTGTATTTACCGTCGGTATGCGTGGGGGCGGTAATCAGGTAAATGGTTATCCATATGTGCTGTGGCTGATCTCAGGACTGATCCCGTGGTTTTTATTTTCAGATATTTTAACCAGCGGCACAAGTGTATTATTAGAATATGCATATCTTGTAAAGAAAATAGTATTTAATGTTAGCATTCTTCCGGTAGTAAAGTTAGTCACTGCTACATTTATCCATTTGATCCTTTTGTTGTTTACGTTGCTTATTTTTGCAGGGACAGGACATTTTCCGGATATTTATATGTTACAGATACCGTATTATATCATTGCATTATGGTGTTTTTCCATCTCCTGTGTGTTTGTGACAAGTTCTGTTGTCTTGTTTTTCAGGGATTTAGGACAGCTGGTAAATATCTTTATGCAGGTATTTATCTGGATCACGCCAATCATGTGGCAGGATGCATTGATTGCAGAAAGCCATCCGGTTCTTATTGGAATCCTTCGTTTAAATCCAATGTATTACATCGTAAAAGGGTACAGGGATGCCATGATCAATCATGTATGGTTCTGGGATAATATGGGAATGACCATCTATTTCTGGGTTGTAACGGTATTGATGTTTATTCTGGGAAGCAGTATTTTTGCCAGATTAAAACCGCATTTTTCAGATGTACTATAATATCTGGAACAAGTGTAGATTAAAGGAAGAGAAAGAGATTTACAATGAGTGAATACGCAATCAGTGTCGAACACATTTCAAAGGTTTATAAATTATATCGTGGAAAAGCAGACCGCTTAAAGGATGCGCTGCATCTGACCAGGCAGAAAAATTATGATGAGTTTTATGCACTTTCAGATGTGAATTTTACAGTAAAAAAAGGTGAGACGGTTGGTCTGATCGGAACCAACGGCGCCGGAAAATCAACCCTTTTAAAACTTCTTACCGGAGTTCTGACTCCGAGTGAGGGACAGATCGAAGTAAATGGAAAAGTGTCTGCACTCCTCGAATTAGGTGCTGGTTTTAACGGAGAGTACACAGGACTTGAAAATATTTATTTTAATGGAACTCTTATGGGATATACCAAAGAGCAGATGGAAAAGAAAGTCCCGGAAATTCTTGAATTTGCGGGAATCGGAGATTATGTTTATCAGCCGGTAAAGACTTATTCAAGTGGTATGTTTGCAAGGCTGGCATTTGCACTTGCAATCAATGTCGAGCCGGATATTTTAGTGGTAGATGAAGCACTCAGCGTGGGAGATATTTATTTCCAGTCGCGCTGCTTCAAAAAAATGGACGATATTAAAAAGAATGGAACTACGATTCTGCTGGTAACACATGATATGAGCAGTGTGATCAAATACTGCGATAAAGTAGTGCTGTTAAATCATGGTAAGGTTGTAAAGGAAGGCAACCCGAAGCAGATGGTAGATATATATAAAAAGATCCTTGTCAATCAGTATGATGAAAACGAGGATGCGGATAGAGCAGAGAAAAAGGATGCTCTTACTGTAAATAAGGGAAGCTGGATGTCTCAGTTGTCTTTGAATGATAAAAATACGATCTATGGCAATGGAAAGGCGAAAATCATTGACTTTGGTTTCTTTGATGAAAATGGCCGCATTACCGGAATGGTCTTAAAGAAGAGTATTTTCAGCTTTAAAGTGAAAGTGGAATTTTATGAGGATATCGAATATCCGATTCTGACCTATACAGTAAAAAATGCAAGAGGTGCTGAGATTACCGGAACCAATACAATGTTTGAAAAAGTGGATTTCCCACTTGCTAAAAAAGGCGAACAGTATGTGGTAACGTTCACACAGAAAGCGCTGCTGCAAGGCGGAGATTATCTGGTTTCTTTTGGCTGTACCGGCTATGAAAACGGACAGTTTACCGTATATGACAGACATTATGACGTGGTAAACCTTACAATCGTATCCGAACAGAATACGGTGGGAACTTTTGATATGGATTCTAAGGTGACTGTGGAAAGGGTAGAACATGATTGATGAAAATGTGGAAAATATACTCCTTCACGCGGTGGAAAGCCCGGAACAGACAGAAAAATGCCTGTTAGAAAATGATTCCTGGCAGGTGCTTTACCATCTGTCGAATATCCGTGAAAACCTTCTGGAGTGGTATCCGTTTGATCCACAGGCATCACTGCTTGAAATTGGGGCAGAATGCGGTGCACTGACCGGTCTTTTCTGTAAAAAAGTAAAACGTGTGGTTGCAGTGGAGGCATCCGCGCGCGATGCCAAAGTGAATTTAAAAAGAAATGGTAAATATGAAAATCTGACTGTGGTCACAGATGAACTTTACCGTGTGGATACAAAAGAAAAATTTGACTATGTGACGATTACGGGACTGTTTGGTTATGCAGGACGCATCTGGGAAAGCGATGATCCGTACATGGATCTGCTGCACAGGGCAAAAGAATATTTAAAACCGGGCGGCAGACTGTTTCTTGCAATCGAGAACCGTTACGGTGTGAAATATTTTGCAGGCGCAAAGGAAGATCATACCGGTAGATGTTTTGATGGACTGGAAAATTATGCCGCAGCGGATGATGTGCGGACATTTGCACATAAGACGTTAGATAAAATGCTGACAGAGGCAGGTTTTTCACAGAATGATTTTTATTATCCGATGCCGGATGAAAAACTTCCTTCTGAGATTTATTCGGACAAAAGCCTTCCGTCTTTTGGCAGTCTCAGATACCCATGTGTTGCGTATGACAGGGATCGCTATGAACTGCTGGATGAGAGACTGGTCTTTGACTCGATCTGTCAGGATGGAATGTTTGGAGACTTTGCCAACTCATTTCTGGTGGTGAGCCGGAATGGGGAACCGGAGACAGCGGATGAACGGACGGTGATCTATGCAAAGTACAACAGACAGAGAGCACCGGAGTATCAGCTTAGCACGAAGATTATTCTGGAAAAAAATGGGAATAGATATGTAGAAAAGCAGGCACTGCGCAAAGAGGCTGTGGCGCATGTGACAAGATTTATTGCAAACAGGGAAAAGCTGCTTGATTTAAAAGTGGGACCGGCTCCGGTAGAAATTTTATCAAATGCAGACGGATGCGCCGCATTTCCTTTTGTCAGTGGGACGAGTCTGGCGAAGAAAGTAAATGAGAGCTTTGGAAACAGACAGCGTTTTTTGAACGCGATGCATCACGCGGTGGACAGTATTTATGGCACTTATTTAAACACGCCGGAATGTCTGGTGGATTTTGTGCTTACGAAGGAATTTGAAGAAACATTTGGTTTATTTTCAGAGGAAACAGAACGCGATGTTTTCAAAGGTACAAAGTCGCTTAAGGTGTCAAATATTGACAGTATTTTAAGCAATTTTGTGAGAATGGAAGATGGCAGTTTAGTTTGTCTGGATTATGAATGGGTGTTTTCATTCCCGATACCGGTCGAATATCTGATCTACCGGACGGTATTTTATTATTACAGTGAGAATGTTCATTATATCAAAATGAGTGAGCCGGAGCTCTGGGCGGAATTTGGCATTGCAGAGGCAAAGATCAATCTTTTCCGCAGGATGGATGATCAGTTCCAGCAGCATGTGCATGGAAAGGATCGCAGATATATTTATACTTCCCGCTATGGAAAACAGACACTTACACTGGGAAAAAATCTTCAGATTGGTGAGAGCTGGTTTTTATCGATCGCGGAGGATATCCACAATCTCAACCGGTTTATGGGCGGACATAGGCGTGATCTTGTGGTATGCCATGTAAAAATGCACCGGAAAAGTGAGTTTCTGGATAAATGTAAAAATAGGCTGAAACGTATTGCGAAGAGGATATTGAAAAGAGAATAGGATCAGCATATAGGAGGAAAACACTACATGTTAACAGCTCGTATAAAAAAAGCATATTTTGTCTGGAAAAATGAAGGATCGGATATGTTTTTGTATAAAGTAAAAATGAAACTGGATATGAAGAACATATTCCGCAAGAGTTTATACAGAAAGTGGATCGAGGCAAACGAACGGGATATTATGGAAGTCACGGAACTGAATTATAACCCTCTGTTTTCCGTTGTGATCCCTGTGTATAACGTTGCAGATAATATGCTCCGGGAATGTATTGATTCCGTGCTGGCGCAGACTTATAAAAATTTTGAGATCGTTCTGGTGGATGATGCATCGACACAGAAATCCGTGCGCAAAGTGTTAGGAGAATATGAGGGCAGGGATGGGATCATCATCATCTACAGAGAAAAAAACGGGCATATTTCACGCACCACAAACGATGGTATCCATGCGGCAAAAGGAGAATTTATTGCACTGTGTGACTGTGATGATCTGTATGCGCCGAATGCTCTCTACGAGGTCGCTAAAAAATTAAATGAAGATCCATCCCTTGATTTCATTTACACGGATGAGGATAAGGTGGACGAAAAAGGGAAGAAACGTGAAAATCCATTTTTTAAACCGGACTGGTCTCCGGATACCTTTATGTCATTTATGTATACCTGTCATCTCTCTGTATACCGCAGAACGTTGTTAGAAGAACTTTCTGGTGTCCGGGTAGGATTTGAGGGGTCACAGGACTATGACCTTGTGCTTCGTGTGATGGAAAAGACGAACCGTATCGGACATGTGCCGAAGATTTTATATCACTGGCGTATGCGCAAGGAGTCCACGGCGAATGCAATGGCGGCGAAACCATATGCATTAGAGGCGGCGGAAAAGGCAAAAATAGAAGCCTTAGAGCGCCGCGGATTAAAGGGTGAGGTCACTTATCTGCCGGCGGTTGCACAGTATCGTGTGACATATTTCCCGCAGGGCGAACCAAAAGTATCCATTATCATTCCTTCTAAGGACAATCCAAAGATTTTAAAAATGTGCCTCGCTTCCATTTTTAAATATACAGAGTACAAAAATTATGAAGTTATCATAGTGGATAACGGCAGCAATGATGCCAATAAAAAAGAGATCGAGGAAGCAGTTGCACTTTATTCCGGACAGGGCGAAGATAAGATTAAATATGTATATCAGCCGATGGAATTTAACTTTTCAAGAATGTGCAATATAGGTGCGGATGCAGCGACAGGAGAGTTCTTACTGTTTTTGAATGATGATATCGAGGTCAGTGAGTCCGTAGATACGAGTCCGTATTTTAAAGTTTATGTAAACCGCTGGTTATCCATTTTATTGGGACAGGCACAGCTTGCCCATACCGGAGCCGTAAGCTGTAAATTGTATTATCCGAATGGAAATACGATCCAGCATGCAGGTGTGGTAAATCTGCCAATCGGCCCGGCACATTGTCTATATGGTGGCAGTGACAGTTTCAACTATTACTATGGAAGAAATCTTCTCGAATATGATTTTTCCTCTGTAACAGGTGCGTGTCTGATGTTAGACCGGAAAAAGTTTGATGAGGCAGGCGGTTTTGACGAGGAATTCCCGGTGGCATATAATGATGTATCGCTGTGTTTTCGACTTGTGGAATTAGGATATTATAACGTTGTGCGAAATGATGTTGTCCTGATTCATCATGAATCGGTAAGCCGTGGACTTGACCGTGCATCTGCAGAAAAAGAAGAGCGAAGAAGTCGTGAAATGCAGAGGTTATATGAGAAACATCCGATGTTTAAGGGCGGTTATGACCCGTGTTATAACCCGAATCTGGTGGCAGACAGGGTGGATTTTTCCATGGATATGAAGAGTGCGTCTGCGCATAAGAAAGCAAAGGAAGTGCCGGATTCTGAAGTTGCCAGATACCGCAAAGTGGAAGAAAAAGATGGTATTCTTGTATATCATGTTGATTTTGTCGAGGAAAAGGGTGACTTTATCCAGATCAACGGCTGGCTTTATAACAGTCAGAAGAAAGGCAACAATCACAATCATACAAAAATACTGCTGATCGGAGAAAATCATAAAAAGTATGAGGTGGGTACGACCAGAAGCTTCCGGTCTGATCTGCGCGATGCCAATGTGGGAGTCAAAGAGATCACACTGGCAGGTTTTGAAACGATTTTCTGTAAAGAGGAACTTGCAAAAGGAAAATATCAGGTTGCACTTGAACTTGATAAAACATATGTCATTTGCAAAGAGCAGTTTGAGATATAAAGTTTGCATAGAAGGAAGGAATCGTATATGAATACACATAAATTTATGGTGGAAGAAATACGTTTTCATTTGAGTATTCCGGATACACTGATCTTTGTCGGATGGTATTATGACGGAACCACCAAAAATCATACCTTAAAAGTCAGTCTTGACGGGAAAGAACTTCCGGTGGAGCAGCTCATCAATAAAGGTGTGGAAGTGTGTCAGAAATATATACACAGTGTCAACGAGATCAGTGAAGAGGTAGTGGGGATCATAAAACTGCCAGAGAACTGGAAAGAGGGACACAAGCTTTTAATCGAGTCCGCCTATAAGGGAGACTGGCATAAAGAGGCATCGTATTCCGTTGCAAAACTGAAAACTTTTGAAAATAAAATTATTTACAGTGTGGATAATGTCAGAAGGACAGAGGACAAACTGATCGTCAACGGCTGGTGTGTGGGAAGCGGTGAGATCAAGCTGTCATTGTTGGACGGAAAAAAACAGCCTATGAACGCCAAGAGCAACCATTTTTACAGGGAAGATGAGGAACGTGTCGGTCCTGATGACGAAAAGAGAGAAAAATTGTTTTTTACGATACAATCGGATCGTGTCGATGAAAAAGTGTTTTATCTGGAAATGCGCGGACCAAAAAGTGTGGCACGCATGCGTCTTGATAAATGGCACAATGATTCAGGACTGGCTGGAATTTTAGGCAAAGCCAAAAAGGCGTTCCGTTTCCTAAAAAGAAATGGAATCAAGGCGACACTGGTCAGGATCAATGAGCGGTTAGGACAGAATAAAGGACTGATCTATGAGCATTGGTTAGAAAAATACGGTATCAAAGAAGAAGAACTGCAAAAGCAGCGGGAAAAACAGAAAGAATTTTCCTACCGCCCGCTGTTTTCCGTTGCGGTGCCTTTATATAAAACGGAGGAGAGGTTTTTAAGGGAACTGATCCAATCCGTCCAGAATCAGACCTATGATAACTGGGAATTATGTCTTGCAGACGGCAGCGAGGACGGTGGAGAGGGACTTACATCAATCGTGGAAGAATACCAGAAAAACGATCCAAGAATCCGGTACCGGGTGTTGGAAAAAAATTATGGTATTGCACAGAATATGAATGAGGCAATGCATATGGCAAAGGGGGAGTTTGTCACTCCGGTGGATCATGACGATACACTTACCCCGGATGCGCTTTATGAGTTTGTGAAGGCCCTGAATGAACATCCATCTGTAGAGGTGCTTTACTCCGATGAGGACAAAATCGATACCGACGGAACGAAATATTTTGAACCCCATTTTAAGGCAGACTATGATGTTGATTTCCTTCTGACGAACAATTATATTTGTCATCTTTTTGCAGTGAAATGTTCCATGGAAAGCTATCAGGAAGGATTTTTAAGTGAATTTGACGGATCACAGGATTTTGATTTTATCTTAAGATGCTGCGAGGAGGCAAAAGAGATTTATCATGTGCCGAAAGTGTTGTATCACTGGCGCTGTCATTTTGATTCCACAGCAGCGAATCCACAGAGTAAATTATATGCTTTTGAGGCGGGAAGACGTGCGGCGGAAGCACATTATAAGCGCCTTAATATACCTGCAACGGTGGAACATGCGCAGTTTTACGGCCTGTACCGCACGCGTTACAACTGGGAGAAGAAACCGGCTGTGACAGTATTGATACCAAACCGTGACCATGTGGAAGATTTAAAAAGATGCATAGATGCGGTTTTATGTTCGGATTACAGCAATTATGAGATCGTTGTGGTGGAACATAACAGTAAGGATCAGCAGACTTTTGCATATTATGAAAAATTGCAGAAAGAATGTAGCAGGGCACGGGTACTTACTTACACGGGAGAGGAAAATATTTCAAAGATCTATAACTTTGCCGTAAAAGCGGTATCCGGTGAATATTTACTGCTCTTAGATCCGCTCACACAGATGATCAATACCTCCTTCATGAGTGAGATGCTTGGATATTGTATGCGGGAAGATGTCGGCATTGTGGGTGCAAAGCTGATCTATGAGGATGATACGATCGCGCATGCTGGTATTGTGCTTGGATTTGGCGGTGCCTTTGGCTATGTATTCCGTGGTAAATCGCGTTATATAGCAGGTTACGAGAGCCGTGTGATCTGTGCACAGGATTATTCTGCAGTGTCCGGCGCATGCATGATGGTAAAACGCAGTGTTTACGAAGAGGCAGGCGGCATGACGGAAGAATTTTCAAACAGATTCCATGACATTGATTTTTGCCTGAAAGCCCGCAAAGCCGGTTGGCTGGTCGTATATAATCCATATGCGGAAGGATATTATTATGGAACAAAAGAGGCGGCAGTTCCGGTAGTGGAAGGAAAGACAAAGGACAACCGGGAAGCAGAACTTCTGGTAAAAAAATGGGAAACGGAAATAAAAGCGGGAGATCCGTATTATAATCCGAATCTGACATTGGACCGGATGGATTTTTCCTTACGCAGATAATGTTTTATTCTGAAATAATATCAAGGTTTTATTGTTACCGGTTCATCTCTGAGTGATGGCCGGTATTTTTATGTTCGGCAATAATACTGTCAATCTCATCGGGATCTGTTATTGCCATGTCACCGATGATGCTGTGTTTGATCGCTGCTAAGGCATTGCCGTATTCTAAGGCTTTTCTGCAGTCTTTGTATTTTAAGTAACCATAGAGGACGCCGGAGACATAGGCATCACCGCTGCCAATACGGTCTATTACGTCGATATTGTTGTATGGTTCCTCACGATAGTAGGAATCATTTTTGGCAGAGTAGATGATAGAGGTAAAGTTGTGCTTCTTTGGTGTGATGACGGTTCGCTCTGTGGAGGCAACCACGGAAATCGGGTATTCTTCACAGAAAGATTTCTGGATCTCCTCGATCGTACCTGTTTTGCCGAAAGTAAGGCGGGCGGTATCCTCAGAACAGAAGAAAATATCTACATAAGGAAGAATCTGTTCGATACAGGTTCTGGCTTCTTTACCTGTCCAGAGATTGGCGCGATAGTTGACATCAAAAGAAATCAAGGTGCCCTGCTCTTTAAATTTACGGATGCATTCGATGGCAAACTTTTGAGCGTTACCGCCAAGACCTAGAGTAATACCGCTGGTATGAAAAAGGCGTGTATTGTAAAACATGGTTTCCGGTACATCTTTCATGTCAATATTGTTAATGGAAGAATGTTTTCTGTCATAGACAACACGCGGTTTGCGCGGGTAAGAACCGTATTCATAGTAGTAAATGCCGAGGCGGCTGTCATCTGCGGTGTCAAAGATCAGATAATTTTCACTGACACGGGAAGCATTCATCTGATTTTTGATAAATGATGTGAGCAGGTTGTCTGGAATTTTGGAGATCATCGCTGTCTTTAAACCAAGTTGTCCGATTTCGGAAGCTATATTTAACTCAGCACCTCCTAAATGTCTCAGGAAAGTATCGCCCTGTGCAAGACGTCCGTTGATCGGGGTGGAGAGACGAAGCAAAATCTCTCCTAATGTGATGATATCATATTTGCGGCTCATGGAAAATCCTCCTTCAAAGTAAATTGTAATATAGATGTATACCGGATTTACGGTATCATATGCCTGTATAATAGTTTCACATTGCGAAACTGTATTTTATAATATGAACCAGTGCGATTATATTATATAATAGAATAAAAAAATATAAAAGAGATAATTCTAAATATTTTACAATATGGAATATTTTCCGATGATAATAGATTTGCCCCCAGAGCATGCAATCCATTTCATGTAAAATATGCCTAATATCGGATCGTTTTATATATTGCAGTTTTCACAAAAATAATTCTGGAATGCTTATTTTGCTGACTTTTTGGGAAAAATAATGATATAGTAAAAATACTGGGTAGAAAATTACCTGTATAATATCGTTTAAAATTGAAATCAAAGAAAGGAGAATCGGAGAAATGTTTGAAATCGGTGAATATGTTGTGTGTGGCGCAAAAGGTGTCTGTCAGATCAGGGATATTACGCATATAGATATTTCAGGGGCAGATAAAGAGCGGCTGTATTATGTTTTAGCTCCAGTCGGAGATTCGAATGGAACGGTCTATGTGCCGACGGACAGTGAAAAAATTGTAATGCGCAGGACGATTTCAAAGGAAGAAGCAGAACAGTTGATTGATGAATTGCCACGGATCGAACTCTTGTGGGTACCAGATGACAAACAGCGCGAGGCAAAATACAAAGAAGCACTTCGCACCTGTGATTATCACGCCTGGGTCAGTATTGTAAAGACTCTGTATCAACGTAAAAAAGAACGGATCGCGCAGGGAAAGAAAGTGACTGCGGTAGATGAGCGTTATATGAAGGCAGCAGAAAATGAATTGTACGGAGAGCTTTCTTTAACGCTTGGAGTGCCGCGGGAAAAAATGGAAGATTATTTCAGAGAGCGCCTTTCATAAATACATGGATCAACAGGAAGAAATAAAAGCGGTGGAATTGCAGAACGGATTTTTGTGCCAGTTCTGCGATTCCACCGCTTTTTTCCTATCATTTTTTCGGTGTTTTACCTTTTGACAACAGTAACATCAGATGGTTGTATTCACACCGTTGACGGCAGCATGTTCGTCCTCGTCCATTGGAATGACCAGACATTTCTTACCATCGATGATCTGGGAGTGGATCTGCTCGACTTTTTCCGGTTTGACGCGGAGAATGACATCGTAGGTCTTGACTGCTGGGACATCGTCTTCATCGGAATCTTCTACCGGAAGAGTGCGTGTTTCTTCCAACTGCTGTTTTAAATTTTCAACCTGCTGAACCAGTTCTAATTTTTCTTTGCGTTTCGCATTTGCCTCCACTAGTTTTGGATCTACTAAATGTTCTGCAACCGGGACTTCTTCGCCAAATACATTCTCATAGGTTTGTTCGATCACAGCGGCCTGTTCCTCAGTTACACCGCTCTCTGCGAGCACGGAAGAAATGGTGCTTTTCGTGACAGGAACCGGTTCCGGCTCTGGCTCATCTTCAGCGGCAACCGGAATCAGATCATTTAAATTGTCCTGGATGTCCATAAAAATAGCATCGCTTTCATCATCGTCTTCTCCGATGACCTCTTTTACAATGCTCTGAAAGGTAAGTTTCTGCTCAGTAGCCGTAAATTTAGATCCACAGCCGAGACCGGATTCCATAAATTCTGAGTGTGGAGTCTTGGTATCTCTGGTATAAAACATGACAGAGTGGATATCCGTGCTTCGGTCTGTAAATGCAGGAAAAACAAATCCTGTGTCCGGTGCACCGACTACCCAGTCACGGATACGTGGTCCGATACGGTTTTCGTCCTCACGGTAGCCAAGTCCCGGTTTCGTCAGGTTGACCGGACAAATTGCACAGAGCAGATACTCGTAAACTTCCTCGGACTCGTCTAATTTATTATTATCAGAAGTCTTTGTCATAACGTCATAGGCATCGTGGAATACGAGGATCAGATAGTTTCCAACATAGTCGTAGCTGTCGATGACAAGATCATAAAATGCATCCATTAGATCATCATTTTTTAACGCACTCTCGCGAAGCCCCATTAAAAACTGCTGTCTGCCCCCGGCAGATTCCTCCGCAGTTGGAAATTCCAGTTCTAAAAGGTTATTTCCAATTGTACCGGACATTACTTTTTTGGCAATTTCGAGGTATTTGTAAAATTCTTCATCTTCCAGATTTAAAAATGTTTCGCCAAAAGACGTCACCTTATTGTGGTCAGCATCCACGTAACAGCCGCACAGTCTTGTAAAAGTGCAGGCATCCTTTTTGAACCGCCGTTTTAATTCTAAAATATCTTTTTTGTTCATAAATATTATATCTCCGTTTCTAGGGGAGTGCCGCAGCAGAGTGAAAGCACATGCATTCCCCGAATCATGTAAATATCATTATAACGGCAATTTAAAACAGGTGCAATAAGGTTTATTTTAAAATATCGGCGATTACATCGTGCGGGATCGTAAATTGCACAACACCCATGGACATCGGCGCAACGTCCCCCTCGTTGAAGCTGATGACGAGATTGCCATCGGCGTTAATATAGAAGGAAGTGTCATCGCTGATGGAGGTGAAGTTCCATTCAGGAACTTCCGTATCATCCAGCCAGTAGGAGATATTTTCATCGGCATCCATCTGCTCACGCATCTGGGATTTGATGTTTTCACTGATCGGAGTGATATAGTCAGATCCTTCTTTAAAAAGATCTTTTAACGCAAGGCGTTCTCCGGTCTTTAAATCAATCGTGTAATAATAATCCATCTCATAACCGCTTCCGGCAGCCTGGTAACATAGCAGTTTCAAAGTAAAATAGTCATCCGTCGTGTTGATGATCTCATGTTTGATCGTGATGTCCTGATAACCTTCATCACTCATGTTCTGTTTGAACTCTGTAATCAGGTTGTCACTGATTTTTTCAATTTCTGCATTGATCTCGTCGGTTGATTTCTTTAAATTCTCTCCAACCGGATTTTCCGTTGTATTTTCAGTGGAAGATACATCTTCCGGTACCAGTTTTGGAACATTGACGTTAGCATTGTTTCTTTCGCTGTTATACTGATAATCGCGGAATGTGACGACATTGATCAGATTTCCAAGCAGTGGGATCTGTTCCATTGCATAAGCGACGCTCGGTGAGGTGTTTGGCAGGATGACAAACGCTGCGATCGCTGCGGCAGCACCAACCCAGATTCTTGTGATAATGGTTTTATTGTGTTTGTTCTTCTTCTCGGCTTTCGCCTGATTCATTTTTTCTTTCATTTTTATGACCTCCTTTTCGGGCATTTGCGAGGTGTCATAGGATTTTTTTAATTCATAAAAATCATTGGTGTTCATTCGGTTACCTCCATTTTCAGTTTTAACTTCTGCATACTGCGGTACAGACGGCTTTTTATGGTATTGACATTTTCATTTAAGACGCGGGCAATATCTTCGAGCTTTAAATCCTCGAAATAACGCAGCTCCACGATCGCCTTATCCTCCGGGGACAAGGAATCGAGCGCGGCTCTAAGATCCATGTCCTGATACTGGTCCGGTTTTCCTTCTGTGATCAGTGAATCCTCGTAGGAGACGGTATCCGGTCTTTTTAAATGACGGAAGATCTCATTTAACATAATGCGGTAAATCCAGGTCGCAGCATATTCCGGCTGCCTTAGGGAATCACTGTTTTTGATTGCCTGATAAGCTCCGTTTTGCACGATATCGCTGGCATCGTCGGGATTATGTACATAGCTGTATGCAAGATGATAGTAGCGGTTGTAATTCTCAAGCAGCAATCGTTCGATGAGATCATCATTAGATTCTGCTGTATGTTTTTTTTCTTTTCCGGAAAAGAATTTCAAGATCAGATCCTCCTTTGCAAATATTTGATTCTTTCGAATCATCTGACTGTTAGATATAGCATAGCCACAAAAAGTTTCAAAATCAATGCAAAATATCAAAAAGGTATGGTATAATGTGCGTAAGCATTGAGCAGTGCCAACGAAGCAAACAATAAAAAATGACTGCTTGCAGGCACTTTTTTATTGTTTGCTTCGTTGATAGGGCGAAAGCCCGATAGTCCGGAAAATCTCTGATTTTTCGGACGTGCACTGCGGACAGGAGTGCAGCCAAATGATAAAAAATGACTGCTTGCAGGCACTGCGGCACAAAGAAATTTAAATGGAGACAAAAATAATGGACATAAGATTTGCAACAATAAATGATATAGATGCGATCACGGAAATGGAAAGACAGTGCTTTCCACCGGAAGAGGCAGCAGAAAAGGAATCTTTTGAAAAACGACTGACGGTATTCCCAAATCATTTCTGGCTGCTTGAGGATTCTGGAAAACTGGCAAGTATGATCAATGGAATGACAACAGATATTCCAATTTTGCGGGATGAGATGTTTGAGGATGCCACGATGCATCGCGAGGAGGGACAGTGGCAGATGATCTTTGGAGTAGCGACGCTTCCGGAATATCAGAAAATGGGATGTGCGATAAAGCTCATGGAGCATGTGATTGCAGATGTAAAAGCACAGGGACGAAAAGGAATCGTTTTAACGTGTAAAGAGAGTCTTATTCCATTTTATGAAAAATTTGGTTATGTAAATGAGGGAAAGTCCATGTCAAAACACGGGGGAGCTGTGTGGTATGATATGCGGCTCGTATTTGAAGAATTGTAGAGAAAAGGACTTATTATAATTATGAAAAAACATAGATTGCCATACATAATTGCAGGGGCAGTATTGTTTGCTGCACTTTTTACCGGATGCACCAATGAACGTTTAGAGGACGAATTAGATTTTCGCAAAATTGGGATTAACAGCATGCAGTCCGGTGATTATGAGGGCGCGGTGGCAGCTTTTAACAGCGCACTTTCCCAGTGTGTAGGGAAAATCACAGATACAGAGCTCGATATCTGCTACTATAAGGCTGCGGCACAGTATGCCGGAGGAGACATCGAAGGGGCACTTGCCACTTATCAGGCGATGATCGGATATGATGAAAAAAACGGTAATGCTTATTATCTGCACGGGTGCCTGAGTTTAAAACAACAGGATTTGGATACGGCAAAAAAAGATTTTGCAAATGCTGTCAAATATAATCCAAACGATTATGAATTGTATGTTGGAATTTATGAGAACCTTGCCGGTAATAATATGGCTGAGGAAGGGGAAGAGTATTTAAACAAAGCTTTTGACATTAAGGGCAATTCTGCAGAAAACCTTACCTGGCGCGGCAGAATCTATTATTTGCTCGGTCAGTATGAAAACGCCGTGAAAGAGTTAGAGGAAGCAGTAAAAAAAGACAGTGCCAAGGCAAATCTTTACCTTGCGCAGGTCTATGAGGCAGAGGAAGACTCTGCAAATGCAGAAAAATATTATCAGGCGTATGTCGATAGCGGGACAGCGGATTCTGTTGCAATGAACGCGCTTGCCGAGATCCAGATGGAAAAGGAAAATTATGAGGCGGCGTTAGAAGATCTCAGACAGGGACTTGCGATGGATAATGTCACAAATCAGCAGGAACTTCTGTCAAATCAGATCATTGCTTATGAGTACAGCGGTAATTTTACGGCTGCATGGGATGTCGTGCAGCAGTACGTTTCTCTTTATCCGGACGACGAAGCGGCACAGAGAGAATACATTTTCTTAAAGAACCGCCAGAATACGGATGAGAGCGATAATACGGAAAGTACAGTTTCTGCAGATACAGAGAATGATTCTGCGGAAAACGACTCCACAGGGGATAATTCGGCACAGGATACAGAAAGCCAGAATTAAATGTATTTTTCTGTAGCTGTAATTATAATTTGATTTTTGAAAATATAGGCAGCAAGGGAGGAACACATGCCAGAACCCATTAAAATAGAAGAGGTAAAAGAGCGCGTTATCTTAGTCGGTGTCAGCGAGCAGGATGGTGACGATGCGGAGGATTCTGTTGCAGAGTTAGCAGAACTCGTAAAGACAGCAGGAGCGGTTACTGTCGGTACACTGATCCAGAAACGTGAACTGATTCATCCGGGCACCTATGTCGGAACCGGAAAGGTGCAGGAGATTGCAGACATGATTGAGAAATTCGGTGCGACCGGTATCGTCTGCGATGATGAGTTATCACCGGCACAGCTCAAAAATTTAGAGCAGATGTTAGACACGAAAGTTATGGACAGGACGCTTATCATCCTCGATATTTTTGCGGCGAGAGCGACAACAAGCGAGGGAAAGATCCAGGTTGAACTGGCGCAGTTAAAATACAGATTAAGCCGTCTGACGGGACTTGGACGTTCCATGTCAAGACTTGGCGGCGGTATTGGAACCAGGGGACCTGGTGAGAAAAAGTTAGAGATGGACAGACGTCTGATCAAAGACCGGATTGCACAGCTGAACCGTGAATTAAAAGAAGTGAGGAAACACCGCGAGATCACGCGTGCACAGAGGGAAAAGAAACAAATTCCTGTAGCTGCAATCGTAGGGTATACCAACGCAGGAAAGTCAACACTTTTAAATCATCTGACAGGAGCGGGGGTGTTAGAAGAGGATAAGCTGTTTGCCACTTTAGACCCGACAACACGTGTTTTAGAATTGCCGGGCAGACAGGAAATCCTTCTGACAGATACGGTAGGTTTTATCCGGAAATTGCCGCATCACCTGATCGAGGCATTTAAGAGTACCTTAGAGGAAGCCAAATATGCAGATTATATCCTGCATGTGGTGGATGCCTCTAATCCACAGCGGGACAAGCAGATGCATATTGTGTATGACACTCTCTACCAGCTCGATATCAAGGAGAAAACGATCATTACCTTATTTAATAAGCAGGACCAGGTCACAGACGGGGAGCCAATCCACGATTTTAAGGCGGATCACACTTTAGCGATCTCTGCAAAAGAAGGAACCGGTTTAGAGGAGTTGAAAGAACTTTTCTGTACGCTGCTGCGGGATAATAAAATACTGGTGGAGCGTACAATCTCTTATCAGGACGCAGGGATTTTGCAGCAGATCAGAAAGAGTGGGGAACTTTTAGAGGAAGAGTACCGGCCGGAGGGCATTTTTATCCGCGCCTATGTTACGCCGGAAATCTATGGAAGCTTATAGATGCTTTATGTTTACGGGGATCAGGGCATATGGTACACTGATTCTGGATTCAAAAAAGTCTGCCGGTGGGCAGATGTTTGTAATATATGACAAACTACAGACAAAGTTTTGCACAGAAGCGATAAAAATATGCTTCGGAATGGAGAAATTATGACAATATTAATTCAAAATGGACAGGTGATCAATCCTGCCACAGGGATGAATGAAGTTGCAGATGTATTGGTGGAAAATGGTGTTGTTTCCAAGATTGCAAAAGGGATCAAAGAGAAAGCAGACCGTAAGATTAATGCCAAGGGATGCTTTGTCATGCCGGGATTTATTGATATGCATGTGCATCTGCGCGATCCGGGATTTGAGGAGAAAGAAACGATCGAGACAGGCTGCCGTGCAGCAGCACATGGCGGATATACGACAATCCTTGCGATGCCAAACACCAAGCCTGTTGTAGACAATCCGGATGTTGTAAATTATGTACACAATAAGGCAAAAACTGTCGGACTTGTCAATGTACTGCAGGTTGGTGCCGTGACAAAGAATCAGGAAGGAAAAGAACTTGCGGATATTGAGGGAATGGTAAAAGCAGGTATTCCTGCGATCAGTGAGGATGGAAAATCCGTCATGAATGCGCAGTTATATCGTGAGGCGATGGAAAAAGCTGCAAAATTAGGAATCGTGGTACTTGCACATTGTGAGGATAAAAATCTTGTCAATGGCGGTGTCATGAATGAGGACGAGCATGCAAGAGAGCTTGGATTAAAGGGAATCACAAATTCCGTAGAAGATATCATTGTAGCAAGAGATATCATGTTAAGCCACGACACCGGGGCAAAACTTCATTTGTGTCACTGTTCGACCGAAGATTCTGTCATGATGGTCGATCTTGCAAAACAGAAAAATGTAAAAGTTACCGCAGAAGTATGCCCGCATCATTTTACGCTGACTTCGGATGATATACGAAAAATCGCACCGGAAATGGATGTGGAAAAGAATGTGATCGCTGCAGATGCAGATGCGGATACCAATTTCAAGATGAACCCGCCGCTCCGCACCAAAAAAGATGTGGAGGCACTTAGAGCCGGACTTCGTGACAATATTATGGATGTGATTTCTACCGATCATGCACCGCATACATTTGCAGATAAAAATACCTCCATGAAGAAGGCACCGTTTGGAATTGTCGGACTTGAAACCGCAGCATGCCTGACTTATACGGAACTGGTACTTGGCGGTTATCTGACGCCGATGCAGATGGCAGAAAAAATGAGTTATAATCCGGCAAAGATCGTCGGACTTGACAAGGGAGATATCGCACCTGGAAAGACAGCGGATATCGTGATCTTTGATCCGAATGAGACATACCAGATTGATAAAAATAAATTCGCAAGCAAAGGAAGAAACACGCCGTTTGACGGCAGAACCGTGACCGGAAAAGTAAAAATGACGATTGCTGGCGGTCATATCGTATATGAGGAATAGAAAAACGGGTGAACAGTAGCAAGCGGGTAGATAAAAGGAGAAAATTCATGCAGACAAAGGGCACAAAATTTGAGGAAACTGCGATCATCATCAGGCAGGAAGAGATCGCGGACGATATTTACAGCATGTGGCTGCGCACAGAGCATATTGCAGCACATGCAAAAGCAGGACAGTTTGTTTCTGTCTACTGCAATGAGGGAAGCAGACTGCTTCCAAGACCGATCAGTATCTGTGAGATCGACAGAAAGGACGGTGCGATCCGTCTGGTATACCGTGTGGCAGGAAAGGGAACCGCAGAGTTTTCCGGTATGCGTACCGGTATGCAGTTAAAAGTAGTGGGGCCGCTCGGAAATGGTTTCCCACAGAAAAATAAAAAGGCATTTTTGATCGGTGGAGGAATCGGAATCCCACCAATGTTAGAACTTGCAAAAGAATTAGACTGTGAAAAACAGATCGTGCTTGGATTCCGGGATGAACTTTTCCTGTTAGAAGATTTCCGTAACCGCGGACAGATTTATATTGCAACAGAGGATGGCAGTGCCGGAACAGAAGGTAATGTTCTTGATGCAATCCGTGAAAATGGACTGGATGCTGACATTATCTATGCCTGCGGACCGACACCGATGCTGCGTGCAATCAAAGAATATGCAGCAGAACAGAACATCGAGTGCTGGATCTCCATGGAAGAGCGCATGGCATGTGGAATCGGAGCCTGTCTTGCCTGCGTGTGCAAATCAAAAGAAAAGGATGCGCACAGTAATGTGAAAAATAAGAGAATCTGTAAAGAGGGACCGGTATTTCTTGCACAGGAGGTAGAATTCTGATGAACATGAAAGTAGATTTATGTGGAGTGACATTAAATAATCCGGTCATGACTGCGTCCGGAACATTTGGCGCCGGAGAAGAATATTCCGAGTTTGTGGATCTAAACCGTCTTGGTGCGGTTGTGACAAAGGGTGTTGCAAACGTACCGTGGGAGGGCAATCCGACACCACGTGTGGCTGAGGTATACGGTGGCATGTTAAATGCGATCGGACTTCAGAATCCTGGCATTGATCTTTTCATTGAGCGTGATATTCCTTTCTTAAAGAAATATGATACCAGGATTGTGGTCAATGTATGTGGACACACGACTGCTGAATACATAGAAGTTGTGGACAGACTTGCTGATCAGCCGGTTGACCTGTTAGAGATTAATATTTCCTGCCCGAATGTAAAAGAAGGTGGAATTGCATTTGGTCAGAATCCAAAGATGGTGGAGGATATTACAAGAGAAATCAAAGCACATGCAAAGCAGCCGGTCATCATGAAACTTTCTCCGAATGTAACAGACATCACGGAGATGGCGCGTGCAGCGGAAGCCGGCGGTGCGGACGGTCTATCGTTGATCAACACACTGACAGGCATGAAAATCGATATCCACAGACGTACGTTTGCACTGGCAAACAGAACGGGCGGCATGTCAGGTCCTGCAGTGCATCCGGTGGCAGTGCGCATGGTATACCAGACTGCACAGGCGGTAAATATTCCAATCGTCGGTATGGGCGGGATCATGAATGCGGATGATGCAATCGAGATGATCCTTGCAGGAGCAACGGCAGTGTCTGTCGGAACGGCAAACTTTACCAATCCGCAGGTAACTATGGAGATCGTTGACGGAATCCGCGATTATATGGAGCGTTATCAGGTAAAAGATATCAAAGAACTTGTAGGTGCGGTACACGATAGATAGTATGCTAAAATTAAGATTTATATTAGCGGACAGACTCCCGGAGCGGGAACTGGTTTATTTAAAACAAAATATCAGGCCGGAATCGGATCTGAAACTGGTGGTAACAGGGAAAACAAATCTTGACCGTATGGCAGAGTTTTCTTTGTTCCCACCGGAAGAAAGTGTGCTCATCTCCACAGATGGGCACATTATTTCTACTATGGATCAGGCAGGAATGGCGACGCTTGGCTATATCGGGGCAACTGAGAGCAGATTGCCGGATGAAAATACGGATCAGGGAATGCAGGCTGCAATCATGCTGATTGAAGGTCTTGAAGAAGCAGACAGAATGTTTCTTGAGCGGGTATATGAGAGAAAACACGGGATTCCATGGACGATCGTTACGACGGAACGCTGTATTGTGCGGGAGATCACGCTGGATGACATGGACGGACTGTTCGCACTGTATGCCGGAGAGGGCATGACGGAATATTTAGACCCTTTATATGAATATGAAAAGGAAAAAGAGTACCAGAAGTCATATATCAATTATATGTATCGGCTTTACGGTTATGGCATGTGGGTTGTGATAGAAAAGAAAACGGGAAAACTGATTGGACGTGTCGGGATCGAAAACCGGGAGGCATGTGACGGTGAACCGGAACTTGGATATATGATCGATGTTTCACATCAAAAAAAGGGGTATGCAACGGAAGTCTGTCTTGCTGTGATAGGCTATGCATGGGATTTCCTTGAATTTGATAAATTAAATTGCCTGATCCAGAAGGGGAATACCGCATCCGAATGTCTGGCGGAAAAACTCGGATTTACATTTCAGGCGGAAATGGATCTGGATGGAAAATGTATGAAACGCTATACCATAAGCAAAAGCGGGGCATGATATCATCAATAAACGTTGCATTTTCCATAAAAATAAAATATAATATAAACTACTAAAAAAGGGATAAAGTGGGTGAGGCACATGGCGGATTTTTCATCAGAATCACTGGATCTGCAAAAAAAAGTAAAAGAAGAGGACGATAACATCAAGCCGATGAAAGAGTTTGAGAGTCCGGAAAAACTATATGACGAGCTGATCGCCAGCGTGCGAAAGTATCATCCATCGACAGATATATCATTGATCGAGAAAGCGTATCACGTTGCGAGGGATGCACATGAGGGACAGGCAAGAAAGTCCGGCGAACCATATATCATTCATCCATTGTGTGTTGCGATCATTTTAGCGGAGTTAGAGCTGGATAAGGAGACGATCGTTGCAGGACTTTTACATGACGTTGTGGAAGATACTGTTATGACGGATGAACAGATTGCGCAGGAGTTCGGGGATGAGGTCGCTCTTTTAGTAGATGGCGTTACCAAATTAGGACAGCTTTCTTATGATGCGGATAAAGTGGAGGTTCAGGCAGAAAATCTTCGTAAGATGTTTCTTGCAATGGCAAAGGATATCCGAGTTATCCTGATCAAGCTTGCAGACCGTCTTCATAATATGCGTACGCTCAAATACATGACACCGGAGAAGCAGAAGGAAAAAGCGCGTGAGACGATGGATATCTACGCACCGATCGCACAGCGTCTTGGTATTTCCAAGATCAAGATCGAACTCGATGATCTCTCCCTCAAGTATTTAGAGCCGGATGCCTATTATGATCTGGTGCACCAGATCGCACAGCGCAAGAGTGTCAGAGATGAATATGTACAGAAACTGGTGGAAGAAGTGCGTCAGCACATTAAGGATGCAGGAATTCCTGCACAGGTCGACGGACGTGCAAAACATTTTTTCAGCATTTATAAAAAGATGGTCAATCAGCACAAGACATTAGATCAGATCTATGACCTGTTTGCCATCCGTATTATTGTAGATTCTGTCAAGGACTGTTATGCGGCGCTCGGTGTGATCCATGAGATGTATAAGCCGATACCGGGACGTTTCAAAGACTACATTGCGATGCCAAAGCCGAATATGTATCAGTCACTTCATACGACTCTGATCGGACCGACAGGTCAGCCGTTTGAGATACAGATCCGTACCTTTGAGATGCATCGTACCGCGGAATACGGTATTGCCGCCCATTGGAAATACAAAGAGGCGAGCAACAATGGCGGCGTGGCACAGCCAATGACCGTTACCGAAGAGGAAAAATTAAGCTGGCTCCGCCAGATCTTAGAGTGGCAGCGCGACATGTCCGATAATAAAGAGTTCATGAGCCTGTTAAAGAGCGATCTCGATCTGTTTTCCGATACAGTATTCTGTTTTACACCGACCGGAGATGTCAAGAATCTTCCGACCGGTTCTACGCCGATTGATTTTGCTTACAGCATTCATTCTGCAGTCGGCAATAAAATGATCGGTGCAAAGGTCAATGGAAAACTGGTTCCGATCGATTATATCATCCAGAACGGTGACCGTGTGGAAGTGATCACTTCCCAGAATTCCAAGGGACCGAGCCGTGACTGGTTAAATATTGTAAAAAGCACTCAGGCAAAAAATAAGATCAATCAGTGGTTCCGCAGTGAGTTGAAAGAAGAAAATATCACACACGGTAAGGAGCTTTTGATTGCATCCGCAAAATCAAAGGGAATCAATTTCCCGGATATCAATAAGCCGGAATATCAGGAGAAGATCTTAAGAAAATATGGTTTTCATGACTGGAATTCCTGTCTTGCAACAATCGGACATGGCGGTTTAAAAGAAGGTCAGATCGTAAACCGCATGTACGAGGAATACAAAAAAGATCATCTTGCCCGGATTACGGATGATGAAGTACTTGAGACGATTGCCGAGAACAAAGACAAGATGGTTCAGAAACATTCCAAGAGTGGTATCATCGTAAAAGGACTTTATGATGTGGCTGTACATTTTTCAAAATGCTGTAGTCCGGTACCGGGAGATGAGATTGTTGGATTCGTAACCAGAGGCCGAGGCGTTTCAATCCATAGAACAGATTGTATTAATATTATCAATCTGTCTGATATGGAAAAAGAGCGTTTGATTGATGCGGAGTGGCAGCATGATGAGGAGTCCGGAAACAGCGGCTTGTACCGTGCGGAGATCAAAATTTACGGCAATAACCGTACAGGTCTTCTTGTAGATATCACAAAGGTATTTACCGAGCGTGAGATCGATATTGATTCGATCCATTCGAAAACGAGTAAGCAGGGAATCGCAACGATTGATGTATCTTTCAGCACGAAGGGCAGGGAAGAACTGACAAGTGTTGTGGAGAGACTGCGACAGATCGAAAGCATCATTGATATAGAAAGAACGACAGGCTAAAAGCAGATGTTTCATTTTGTGAAAAGACAGATGATGGCAGACGCACTGCACTGAAAAAAGAACTGGTTGTCAAAAGGTTGTGGTAAACATGAACCGCATCCAGATGGGCAGCCAGTTTTTCTGTAAGGAAAAAGATTTTATCAGACAGGAAAGGGGAAAATTATGGCACCACTGAAAGTAGAACAATATGTAGTTGGTCCGGTACAGACAAACTGTTATTTTGCGATCAACGATGACACAAAAGAAGTATTGGTGATCGATCCGGGGGCAAGTGCGGATAAACTTGCAGAGAAGATCCGGCAGGAAAATCTGACTCCTGTGGCAATCCTGCTGACGCATGGACATTTTGACCATGCGGGTGGAGCAGAGGAACTTGCAAAACATTTTGATATCAAAATATATGCAGAGGAACATGAAAAAGAAACTTTAGATACACCGTCTTTTAACTTAAGCGGCTGGGAAGGCATTCAAAAGACCTATCATGCGGATGTATTTTTGAAGGATGAGCAGGAGATCGACCTTGCCGGTTTTCATATCCGTGTGTTCCATACACCGGGACATACGGTGGGTGGCTGCTGCTATTATTTCCCGTATCAGAATGTTGTTTTTTCCGGAGATACCCTCTTTTGCACATCGGTGGGACGTACCGATTTTCCGAAGGGCAGTGCGGCGCAGATCATCCGCTCCATTCAGGAGAAACTTCTGCCGCTTCCGGATGAGACGACCGTGTACACCGGACACAATGATATTACAACAATTGGAACAGAGCGGATGTATAATCCATATCTGTAAGTGAGAGGTTTTGGGATGATAGAAGTTTTATTAAATAAACCGGAATTTGAATATGATATTCATTCTCTGATCAAGGCATTTTTCCCGGAACAGTATGTGGGAGTATCTGCGGAAAAAAAAGAATATGATGAAAAAATTGATATCCGCATGCAGGTGAATTATGGGGAAGATACGATTAAGATCACATGGCAGGAGATCGTGCATGCAAATGCGGATGCGCAGGAAAATCAAAAACTGGATCAGGAAGAAGTAAAAGAGATACCGGGTCAGACGATACAGGTAGATTTTTCAGATCGCGTGCAGACGAAAAATCATCTGAAGCAGATGTTGTACCATATGCTCTGCGATTATACGAAACGGACACTTCCGTGGGGAAACCTGACCGGGATCCGCCCGACGAAGATCCCTATGAAATTGCTGGAGGAGGGCAAAAGCCGGGAGGAGATCTACCGGTACATGAAGGATACCTATTTTGCCTCCGATGAGAAGATTGAGCTTGCAACCGATATTGCAGAACGTGAAAATGCGATTTTAAAGAAAATTGATTACGACAACGGATATAGCTTATATATCGGAATCCCGTTCTGTCCGACGACCTGCCTGTATTGCTCATTTACATCATATCCGCTCGTCAGCTGGAAAAACCGTGTAGATGCCTATCTGGATGCACTGGAAAAAGAAATCGATTATACGGCAGCGAAATTTTATCATAAGCACTTAAATTCCATTTATATTGGAGGAGGAACGCCCACAACATTAGAACCATACCAGTTAGACCGTTTGATCCGTAAAATTAAATGCAGTTTTGACTTGTCGGACTGCCTTGAGTTTACCGTGGAAGCCGGGAGACCGGACAGCATCACAAGAGAAAAATTAGAGGTGCTGCGCAAATGGGGAATCACAAGAATTTCCATTAATCCGCAGACCATGCAGAAGAGAACGCTCGATCTGATCGGGAGACGCCACTCTGTAGAACAGACGGTTGAAAGCTTTAAAATGGCAAGAGAACTTGGATTTGATGATATTAATATGGATCTTATCATGGGATTACCGGAAGAATCATTAGAGGATGTACGGGATACATTAGAGCAGATCATGCAGTTAAAACCGGATAATCTGACCGTTCACTCTCTGGCGTTAAAGCGTGCGGCGCGTTTAAATATGTTCAAGGAAGACTATAAAGATTATAAGATGGTCAACACGCAGGAACACATGGATCTGACCGCTTCCTATGCGAAGAAGATGGATCTATTCCCGTATTATTTGTACCGCCAGAAGGGGATGGCGGGAAACCTTGAGAATGTCGGTTATGCAAAAGAGGGAAAAGCCGGAGTTTATAACATTCTGATCATGGAGGAGAAACAGACCATCGTGGCGTGCGGAGCGGGAGCTTCCACAAAACGTGTCTGGACAAATCCAAATCCGGATGGCACACATCGGATCGAAAGATGCGAGAATGTCAAGGATGTAAGCTCTTACATAGACAGAGTGGATGAAATGATCCGGAGGAAGCAGAAACTTTTTGCAGAAGAATAAAAAGGTTTTTCCTTTACAATCCCAGCCGGAATTGATATAAATAATCTATGAGAACCGTTTCCGACTAAAATGGTGAGGTGAAAGACATGTACAGAGCAGGAATTGATTTAGGAGGAACGAATATTAAGGCAGGAATCGTTGATGAAAATCAGAAAATTTTGGTGGAAGATTCCGTGCCGACGAGAGTGGAACGCCCATATCAGGAGATCATAAAAGATATGGCAGACCTCGTAAAGAACTTATTAAATAAGATACATGCAACGGAGCTAGAACTTTCCGGTGTGGGAGTTGGAAGTCCAGGCACTGTGGATGCTGCGAATGGTGTTGTCTTATATTCTAATAATTTTGACTGGGACAATGTTCCGCTGGCTGCGGAGCTGGGAAAGTATTTTACATGTCCGATCAAAGTTTCCAATGATGCAAACTGTGCGGCACTTGGTGAGGTAAAGGCAGGAGCTGCAAGGGAGATCAAAAATGCAATCCTTATCACACTTGGTACAGGAGTCGGCGGAGGAGTGATCATTGATGGTCAGGTGTTTGAGGGGGCACATGCAGGTGGAGCAGAGCTTGGACATACGAGTCTTATATTTGGCGGAGAGCTTTGTACCTGTGGCAGAAGAGGCTGTGTGGAGGCATATGTTTCCGCAACCGGACTGATCCGCGAGGCAAAGCGGGCAGCAGAAAAAGATCCGCAGTCTGTCATGAATGAACTGTGTAAGGGTGATCTTTCGAATATGAACGGTAAGATTCCGTTTGATGCAGCGGAACAGAAGGATCCGGCTGGTATGAAAGTTGTAAATGATTATATTACTTATCTTGGTGAATCAATTGCAAATTATGTGAATATCTTCCGGCCGGATGTGATTTTGTTATCCGGAGGAGTATGTAATCAGAAAGAAAAACTGACCGAGCCTTTGACGGAGTATATAAAAACCAAATGTTTTGGAGGAGAAAAAGCATTTATCCCGGAGGTACGGTGTGCAATCTTAGGAAACAGTGCCGGTATTATCGGGGCAGCCAACTTATAAAGTAATAGAGTGTTTGCAAAGCATGTAATCGTTGTGTGAATGTAGTAAAGAAAGATAGAAAGAACATCTGTATGATGGTAGAAGTACCTTTTTTGTTTATAATGTGAAAAACCCGTGTTATAATACCACTATGCAATAATGGATGTAGGATGAGAAAGTGTGAAAACATGAAAGTAGACACATTACAAAAGAAAATACAGATATTAGAGAGAGGGGCCGCATTTGGTGCAGGGATTTATTACAACATCAATCTGACGAAAAATCTGGTCCCGGGGAAAATTTATCAGGTAAGCGGACAGAAGCCATACTGCATCAACGACAGTGCCGGTCTGCCCGAGAATGCCAGTTTTTCAGATATAACAGCATATTGGGGAAGAAAGCTGTCCGGTGAGGAAAAGACAGCATATGAAGAATTTTTTGATGTTTCTCATATGTTAGAACAGTTTCGGAATGGAAAAAGACATTTTATTTATTCTTACTGGACGGAAACGGTATTGTCAAAACCATTGCTTGCAGAACAGCATATCATTTTGTATGAGGATGAGGAAAACGGTGATGTGTTAGGCATTAGTTTTTTTCGCAATCTGACGGAGCAGGCAGAAAAAACAGAAGAATTACGCACGGAACGACTGTTTTTAGAGGTAATCTGTAAGGACTATACGACAGTGCATTATGCGGAACTGAAAAATGATATTGCAGAACCATTAAAAATGGAACTCAGTGCAAATGCGTCGCAGATCGCAAGAATCCAGTTACGGAAAAAGATCGGTTATACAGAAAGTGTAACAAATTATTGTGAAAATTATGTTGCAGAAAATGGTAAAAAAGACTTTTTGAGAGTCATGCAGCGGGAACAGCTTTTGAAAGAACTGTCAAAGACTGGCAGGTTTGTTTACAGATATGAAAGTATTCCGAATAAAGCAGGACATCGTTATTTTGAAGTACAGGTTGTGCGAATCAATGAGGAGCATTTTGACGGAAATGTGATCGTGGCATTTCGTCATATTGATGATATTATAACAAGGGAACAAAAATATCAGTGGGAACTTGAGAAGACCGCATATACAGATGCGCTGACCGGAATTGGAAACCGTACGGCGTTTACAAAAGAAATCAGGGAATTTGAGCATAATGTTCATGCTGCCTGTGTAGTTGCGGATGTGAATAATCTAAAAGTTTGCAATGACAGATATGGGCATCACGAAGGTGACAATGTGATCCGGGATGCAGCGGAATGCATTGGAAAGGCATTTGAAACCAGTGGAGTCTGCTACAGAATCGGTGGAGATGAGTTTTGTGTATTGATCCGGAATGGAGAAAAAACACAGATACTTGATGCGATAGAACAGTTAGAGGAGTTCGTCAAAGAAAAAAATAAGCACAGGGTCATGCCAATGTCGATCGCATGTGGTTATGCTCTCCGGGAAGATGAAAACGAGAGTATGGAACATCTTTTCAACAGAAGTGATGAGATGATGTATGACGCAAAATACCGCATGAAAAACGAGTTTCCGGTTTATTGCGAGGAACGGATTAAAAATTATCTGAACGTCTTAAATATTTTAAGCAAATCAACGGATTCTTATCTGTATCTGTGGGATATCGCCAGAGATGAGAACTGGTTTTTTGGTGATGTGAGCCGTGACTATGCACTGCGCGACAAAGGAAAGCCGACCAATGAGATGTCTGAGATGGAAGCAATTATTTATCCGGCCGACCGTAAGATGCTGCATGATGATCTGAAATTGATCGCAGAAGGAAAAAAACAGATCCATGATATGAACTACCGCTGGGTGAATCGAAACGGAGAGGCTGTATGGATCAACTGCAGGGGGAAAGTCATCAATGATGACAGGGGAAATCCGTTTGTCATGATTGGAAGAGTTTCCGATAAAGTGTTACGATATCTGTACCATCCGCTCACGAAATTGTTTAATAAAAATAAGCTGCTTATGGATCTCAGCGAGAGTATTCTTGCAAAAGATTCCGGTTATCTCATGTTAGTCGGTATCGATAATCTTGGCAGCATCAACTTAAAACATGGCAGAAGCTATGGTGATAATGTGATCAGACAGTGTGCGGGGATTTTGGAGAAAAATGTATCACTGCAGAATATCTGGCATGTGGAAAATAACTGTTTTGCATTGTATATTGATGTAACAAGTGAAGAGGAAGTACGTGCGGTATATCATAAATTACTGGCAGAATTGTCAGGGATATGTACGATTTCGGCAGGTGTGGTAAAAAACAGCCGCAAGATGTTTGGAGATGAGACAAATCTGTATGCCTGCGCAGAAATGACTTTTGAAAAGGCAAAAGGCAGTGGAATGCGCACAATTGCGTTCTTCTCGCAGGAAGATTTGGAGAAGAGGATAAAAACGATCCGGTTCTTAGATGAAATGCAGGAGAGCGTAAAGAATGGATGCAAAGGTTTTTACTTATGTTACCAGCCACAGATAAAAACCGGAAATTATCATTTGTATGGAGCGGAGGCACTGTTACGGTATCATTCGGACACGCAGGGCGAAGTTTACCCGGATGAGTTTATTCCGCTTTTAGAGCAGTCGAAACTGATCAGACAGGTGGGACTCTGGGTATTGGAAACTGCATTGATGCAGTGCAAGGAGTGGCGAAAATCCATGAAAGATTTCCATGTCAGTGTAAACTTTTCCACGGTGCAGCTGGAAGAGAAGGATGTCGGAGAGAAGGTACTTGATATTCTGGCTAAAAGCGGATTGCCGGGAGAGGCACTTACCATTGAACTTACAGAGTCTACACAGTTACAGGAAGCAGGATATCTAAGTAATATTTTCCAGCGATGGCGGGAGACTGGAATTGGATTATCCATTGATGATTTTGGAACCGGATATGCCAGCATGAGTTATTTAAAAGAACTGAATGTAGAGGAGATCAAGATCGACAGACTGTTTGTAAAAGGGATCGAGGAAGCTACTTATAATTACAGACTGATCAGTAATATGATAGAATTTGCCAAAACGAATGCGATACGTATCTGTTGTGAGGGCGTGGAGGATGTACATGAACTTACGGTGCTAGAAGGATTAGCTCCGAATCTGATCCAGGGATATCTGTTCTCGAAGCCGTGTAAGACAGAAGAGTTTGAAAGTGCTTTTATCAATCAGGGGACGGAGGCTTACAGAAGATATGCTGAGTTTGTCCGGAAAATATATCAGTATAAGGATAAAATGCATGTCGTCTACTTTGATGCGAAAAACATTTTAAGGGAGACGGAACTTGGACTTTGGATCATACGGATCAATGAGCGCGAACAGTATTATGAAATGCATGCCGACGAGACGATGGAGCACATTATGTCTGTGGACAGAAAATATACGCCACAGGAATGCTATGCGTTCTGGCACAACAGGATTGTGGAAAATTACCGTGACTATGTAAATAAAAATGTGAAACGTATGATGGAAACAGATAAGGTTGTGGAACTTGAGTACGCATGGATGCATCCGGAATTAGGTGAGATCAGAGTGAGATGCAGCGGAAGAAGAGTCGAGGATACGGATGGCATGGTTACTTTAGAGGGATATCACAGAACAGTCAGCAATATTGAAAGAGCATTGTGAAAATACCAGTACAGAACAGTTCTTGACGTATACAATCGTGAAAAGTATAATAGGCAAAGGATATTAGGCAGAAGATGGAGGAAATTTCATGGCATTAAGTAAAAAGCCGGTTAACGGCATGAAAGATATTTTACCGGAAGAGATGCAGATCCGGGATTATGTGCAGCAGGTCATCAAAGAGACTTACCGCAGTTTCGGTTTTACACCGATTGAGACTCCCTGTATGGAAAATATTGCAAACCTGAGCAATAAACAGGGTGGAGAAAATGAAAAACTCATTTTCAAAGTATTAAAACGTGGTGAAAAGCTGAACTTAGAGACAGCAGAAAAAGAAGAAGATGTAGTGGATTTTGGTATGCGTTACGACCTTACCGTTCCGCTGGTAAGATTCTATTCCAATAACAGTAACCAGCTCCCATCCCCGTTTAAGGCATTACAGATGGGAAATGTGTGGCGTGCTGACCGTCCTCAGAGAGGGCGTTATCGTCAGTTCATGCAGTGCGATATTGACATTTTAGGAGAGCCGTCCAATCTGGCAGAGATTGAGCTGATTCTTGCAACAACTACAACCCTCGGCAGGATTGGATTTAAGAATTTTGAAATCCGAATCAATGAACGCCGTATTTTAAAAGCAATGGCAGCTTACAGCGGATTTCCGGAAGAAAGCTACGACCTTGTATTTATCATCTTAGACAAGATGGACAAGATTGGGCTGGACGGAGTCGCAGAAGAACTGAAAAAGGAAGGTTTTGCAGAAGAAGCGGTCGATAAGTACTTATCCTTATTTGAAAAAGCAGAAGGTACCGAAAACGGACTGGTTACCTTATGTGATACATTAATTGAAGCAGGATTCTTAGAGGAAGAAGTAAAGCAGAACCTGACAGAGATTATCGACAGCGTAGAAGCAACCAAAGCAGCAGACTTTAAAATGGTATTTGACCCGACTTTAGTGCGTGGCATGGGTTATTATACAGGAACTATTTTTGAAATAGCTATGCCGGAGTTCGGCGGAAGCTGTGGCGGCGGTGGCCGTTATGATAAGATGGTTGGAAGATTTACCGGCAACGATGTACCTGCATGTGGATTTTCCATCGGTTTTGAAAGAATCATTCTTCTGCTCTTAGAGAGCGGATTTAAGATTCCGGGACAGGCAGCGAAGAAGGCATATCTCATCGAAAAGGGATATCCGGCTGATAAGCTGCAGGAGGTAATTGCACAGGCTCAGAAGGAACGTTCCGAAGGAACCCAGGTATTAGTGGTTCGTATGAATAAGAACAAGAAGTTCCAGAAGGAGAAGCTTACGGCAGAGGGTTATGAAGAATTTGTGGAGTTTTTTAACAGATAGTCTGTTTTTCTGCAAGAAGCAGAAAATGGAATGATTTTGATAAGATTTTTAGGAGGATAAGAAAATGTCAGAATCCATGCAGGGATTACACAGAACCCATAGATGTACAGAAGTATCCAATGCCAATATTGGAGAAAAAGTTACCGTCATGGGATGGGTACAGAAAAGAAGAAATTTAGGAAGTCTTATATTCATAGATTTAAGAGACCGTTCCGGAATTCTGCAGCTTGTATTCGACGAGCCAAAGGTAGGAAGCGAAGGCTTTGCCAAAGCGGGAACACTGCGTAGCGAGTTTGTTATTGCAGTCGAAGGAACCGTGCAGAAGCGTTCTGCAGCAGTTAATGAGAATTTAAAGACCGGTGATATTGAGGTAATTGCTGAGAGTATCCGTATTCTCTCAGAATCACAGACACCGCCATTTCAGATTGAAGAGAACAGCCAGACCAAAGATGAGATTCGTTTAAAATATCGTTATCTTGATTTACGTAGACCGGATATCCAGCGTAACCTGATGCTGCGTAGTAAAGTAGCATATCTGATGCGTGATTTTATGGCAAAAGAAGGTTTCTTAGAGATTGAGACACCGGTTCTTTGTAAGTCTACACCGGAAGGTGCAAGAGATTATCTGGTGCCAAGCCGTATACATCCGGGCAGCTTTTATGCATTGCCGCAGTCACCACAGCTTTTCAAACAGCTTCTGATGGCATCCGGATATGACCGTTATTTCCAGATTGCAAAATGTTTCCGTGATGAGGATTTACGTGCAGACCGTCAGCCGGAATTTACTCAGGCAGATATGGAGCTTTCTTTTGTAGATATTGATGATGTATTAGATGTCAATGAGCGTCTGTTAAAATACATTTTCAAAGAAGCCATCGGTGTAGATGTAGAACTTCCACTTAAGAGAATGCCTTGGCAGGAAGCAATGGATCGTTTTGGTTCTGATAAGCCGGATACCCGTTTTGGAATGGAATTAAAGGATGTATCTGATATTGTAAAAGATTGCGGTTTTGGTGTATTTACCAGTGCGTTAGAGCAGAGTGGTTCTGTCCGTGGTATCAATGCAGAAGGACAGGGCGCAATGCCAAGAAAGAAGATTGACAAGCTGGTAGAGTTTGCAAAAGGCTATGGAGCAAAAGGGCTTGCTTATCTTTCTGTACAGGAAGATGGCAGTTATAAATCATCCTTTGCAAAATTCATGACAGAAGAGGAATTGAAGAATCTGGTAGCAGCAATGGACGGAAAGCCGGGAGACCTGCTTTTATTTGCAGCAGATAAGAATAAAATCGTATGGAATGTATTAGGTGCACTTCGTCTTGAAATTGCCAAAGAATTAGACCTCTTAGACCCGAACCAGTATAATTTCCTCTGGATTACAGAGTTCCCATTGTTAGAGTGGTCAGACGAAGAGAATCGTTATATGGCAATGCATCATCCGTTTACTATGCCGATGGAAGAGGACTGGGATAAGATTGATACAGATCCGGGTGCAGTACGTGCCAAAGCATATGACATCGTATTAAATGGTACCGAGTTAGGCGGTGGTTCTGTCCGTATCCACCAGAGTGATATTCAGGAGAAAATGTTTGAGGTTCTTGGCTTTACAAAAGAGAGAGCACATGAGCAGTTTGGATTCCTTCTGGATGCATTCTCCTATGGTGTACCACCACACGCAGGACTGGCTTATGGTCTTGACCGTCTGGTTATGCATATGGTACATGCAGATTCCATCCGTGATGTCATCGCATTCCCGAAAGTAAAGGATGCATCCGACCTTATGTCCAATGCCCCAGATATCGTAGATGAGAAGCAGTTAGAGGAACTGTGCATCAAAGTGGATGAGAAAGAAGTAGAAGAAAAAGAAGCAGAAGAAGCTGCAGAAAAATAAAGAAACAGATAAAGCATGTTTCTCACATAAATAAAAGAGTTATTGTATCACAGAATTTTAAACCGTGGTACAATAACTCTTTTTTGATTTACGCGAGTAGCGAGAAAAAATCTGAGAGAAAAGAAAGAGCCAGGCTTGCCTGAGCGAATTTCTTTTCTCAGCGGATTTTGGCGAGCACCGCGATAACTCGAGAAACTCGCAAAGCGTGTTTCTCGTAGTTG
>ERZ1108170.84-NODE-84-length-72282-cov-13.836889_pt1 | contig 72282 bp, 73 predicted proteins | sample MGYA00403705_ERZ1108170 | MGnify/ENA primary metagenome ERZ1108170 (study PRJEB35170, sample SAMEA104062422) | human gut metagenome | biome: human gut; feature: human-associated habitat; material: faeces | place: Denmark | collected 2012-06-15 ...
AGTTATAATTGATAAATTGGTTCAGATTGCTAATGGGTAAGAAAGAGACAAATTCAAGTTTGCCACTGCATTTGCAAATGCTGGACGGAGATAAGAGAATAACAAAGACTCAAGTGAGTAGGAGAAAATCAATGAGAAAAGATATTTATAAATCCAAGAGAACAAAAAGAACAGAAATCACTTCGTGGGCACTTATAGTGGTGGTGGTGTTGGCATTGCTGTCGCCTTTTATTTATCGCAAGGTTTTGGTACGGGATTCCGTAACAGAATACAAAGAACTGCTGGTCATAACGAAAGGTAAGGCTAAAAAAGCTGACAGCGGATACAATCAGAAGAAAAGACATTACAGTGGTGCGAGTAAAACTACAACAATGTACTATGTAAGAGTCAATGCTTCTGACCTGGATTGTGGTGAAGAAACTATGGATGTAGAAGTATCATCAAGTATTTATGATAATGTCGTGGAAGGTGAGTACCATGAGTTTACAGTTGTTACGGACACACTGATCACGGGAAAGAAACGGGTGCGGATTTATTATTAAGTGCTTTTGAGATATTGATAAAATATGTGAAGAAAAATAAGCAGATAAATGGATTTAATATAAAAATCGGAATTTACGGAGGGAATATTAAATGAAAATTATTAAAGCATTGAAGTTGGATAAGTATAGTGACTGTGAGAGATATACACAACATGAGGGCTTTATTTATAAGGATGCCACAGGCGGAGCTGGAGGAAAAATTGGAATTACATCGGGCCCCGTATATTGTGTAACCTTATATGCTGAATTGGAGGATGGTGAAGATACTCAATACCCGTTGGAAGATATTTTAGATAAATATTTTGTGAATTGTACTGAGGTAATGGAAGAAAAAGAAGAAGCAGGAAAACGCATTTATATATTTGAAATAGAAGGTGAGAATGAAGAAAATATCAAAATTATCGCTGGTTTTGTAGGCAAACGAGTATATAACTATAATGATGGTGATTATATTAAACTTGGAATTGAATGATATACAATTTCCAATTTGGTAAAGGAGTGCGAAGACATGAATATAGAGATATGCCCGTTAGATAAAGTATTGGTCGATGGAGATTATTGCTCTAATAGGTTATAGAGAGTAGTCTGACTTCAAAGTTGTGAGTATAAAGAAAATGGATAACGGAATAACTGCATAAAGATTAGCACCCGGAAGAAGAAATAGTTTACAGAAATGAAAAAAACGAGTTATCAATACATAAATTGAAAAAAAGACAAAATATGTATTGATAACTTAAAAATAATAAACGTATAATTTAATTGTAAAACGAATAGTAGCGAGGTAGCTATTCTGTTTAAACGTGAAAAATATATGCTGCAACAACAGATTATTCAATACAGAAAAGAAATGGAATAAAGGAAACTAATGAGGTATAGCATGAACATAAAAGATGTAGCTACCCCATCATACCTTGTCGATGAGGGAAAGCTGAAAAGTAATCTGGAAATATTAAAAAGCGTTATAGACCGTACCGGGTGCCGTATACTGCTCGCATAGAAGTGCTTCTCAATGTATGCAGTGTATCAGATTATAGGTGAATATATAAGCGGATGTACGGCAAGCGGACTGTTCGAGGCAAGGCTTGGCATCACCATAGAAAAGCTGGAGGAGGAGCTTGGGGAAAATCCACGCTTTTTAGAGGGCGTTGATGGGTTTCATTTTCACACGCTCTGTGAGCAGAATTCCGATGATTTGGAGACAACGCTTGAGGCTGTTGAGCAGAAATTCGGAAAATATCTCTACGATATGAAGTGGCTCAATATGGGCGGAGGTCATCACATCACAAGAAAAGATTACGATGTGGAACGCCTTGTCCGCCTTGTGAATCACATGAAGGAAAAATATCAGGTTCAGGTGTATCTTGAGCCGGGTGAGGCGATTATTCCTTTGACAGAAAGATACAGATAGGCGACACACTGTATTTTGAGGATATGGCTATATATTCTATGGTGAAGAATAACACCTTCAACGGAATCGGACTTCCGGATATCGTGCTTAGGCATGAGAATGGGGAGTGTGAGGTTGTAAAGCATTTCGGGTATGAGGATTTCAAGGGGAGATTGTCCTGAGATGACAGAGAGTGTGTATAGGGCAGATTAGGAGATAACTATATCAAGTTTGATATAAATACAGATAAAACATCAAGCACAATATTCGTCTATGAAAAAAGATAATTTTTATATTTAACAGTCATGTCAGGGGATATATAAAACGGATTTGGCTCTTTATGATATGTTAACGGAACAAAAATAATGATGGAACGACAATGAATAGGGAGTTGTGGAGGTGCAGCATGGATAGGACGGAAGTTGTTACAATAACTAATATGTGTATGGTATACGATGGTGATAAGGTTTTAGTACAAGAAAAAATAGATGATGATTATTGTGGCGTTACATTTCCGGGAGGTCATGTAGAAAAAGGAGAATCCTTTACTGACGCTGTAATTCGTGAAGTGCTTGAGGAAACGGGACTAAGAATTTCTTCGCCTGTATTGTGCGGAATAAAAGATTGGACAAATGATGATGGTTCAAGATATATGGTTTTATTTTATAAAACTAACAAATTTGAGGGGAACTTGTCTGCATCTAATGAGGGTGAAGTTTATTGGACAGAAATAGAAGATATGAAAAAGGCTGATTTAGCGGATGGAATGGAAAAGATGTTGGAAGTTTTTTTAAAAGAAAATTTAAGCGAGTATTTTTTCTATAAAGAAAACAATAGATGGGTAGATGTATTGAAATAGACAACTTACGATTCGCAGAACGGTTGGGTAAAGTAGAAGATCGGGAGTTGTTTGACTATTAAAATACTTTAATATAGTCAGGAGAAAAAGATGTATAACAGATATGATAATATCAATAAATTCATAACAGATATTGATAAATTAAAAATGGATAAGTACGGAACTGTTTATATATCTGAGGAAGATGATTATGATATTTCTGTTTGTCTTGATGAACAGATGGAGCGTTTTGAAGAATTGAAACCTGTTATTATAAAGGTAGCAGAACATGTTTGTGAACTTGATAATATCGTTCAAAGGTATTATAAAAAGTGTTGTAAAAATTCTCAAAAATATTATAAAGAGCGTTATAATATTGATGATTTTGAAGATTATCCGGAAACTATCTATATTGATAAACCAAACATGATTGCACTTGAGTATTGGGGAACAAGAGAAAATACACAATATCTTGTTAAGTTTGAAGAAATTGACAACAAATTTATTTTAAAGAGTTTTGGCATGGTTGATGATATTCCTGCCGACTGGGATGAGATAATTTAGGTGGAGAAGAAGTTTTAAAGTCTGAGTACACTCATTCCGGTTTGCAGAGCAGTTGAGCAAATTAGAAAAGCCGGATCGACTGAGCTGAATGCGAGGGAGGCTTCTTGTCCGAAGGGCAAGAAGATGGAAATAAGAAAGCGTTTAACAACTCGAAGTTTGTAAGGAACAGAAACTTTGAATTTGACGGAGGAAATGGGGCAAACAAATGAGAGAACTTGTTGAAGATAAAATATATGAAATACTTAATAATAAGTATGATGAATTACTTCTTGATTATGTGTTGCTGTCTTTTGATGAAGAATACCAAGGAGTAAAATCTCACAGAAAAGCTATCATAAAAGCAATTGATGTGTTTAATAATAGAGTACGAGTTGGAAATAGCTTGAAACATCCGCATTTTTATGTAGATGAAGAAAAGATGTATTGTAAAGAATATAGTGTGGATGATTTTTTTGGTGATAGTAATAGTAGTTGGATAGTATCTGGAAATACAAAAGTTCGAACAACGCCAGATTATATGACATATTGGTGGGCATTTATTGAACCACCATATGGGGTTCCCTATTCAAAAGAAGATTTTCGTAAGATAAATCATGCATTATTTCCAGTTCGATTCAGAAACGAACTAGAAATTCTAAGTTGGAACGATGATTTTTCAAATTATTTTGATGAAGGAAAAGAATGGTGGGGAACTGCAATGTGGAGTGTTTATGATAAAGGGATGAAGCGTTTTGTCATTATTGGAGCTTCATTAACTGATTGATAAAACATAATTTGTAAGGAACAGAAAATTTCAGTCTTGTGGAGAGATTGAAAGCAACAGAAGATTTGAATTTGGCAAAGGAGTGTGATTGTATGAAAAAGAAATTCTTTGTGGTAATTGCAATTATAGTTGTTTTAGTAATCCTATTAACCCCTGTTCGTATGAACTTAAAAGACGGCGGAAGTGTAAGGTATAAAGCATTAGTGTATGAAGTTACAAAAATACACCAACTTTCACCAAAAGTAGATGGTGTAAAACCATATATTGACGGGTTCGAAATTAAAATACTCGGAATGACAGTTTATAGAGAAACAAACGAATAGACAAATTCAAGTTTTTGAAACTGAGAAATCGGAGTTTGACGGGATGAAATCGAGAAATGATTATGGAGATATTTACTTTTAACGGCTATGATGGAGAAAAAATAGCACTGAAATTAAAAGAAGTCATAGGATTTCCTGATTCAACAAGCTATGAAGGTGGCTACGATATAATTTGCTCATTGGAAATTGATGTTGGCTGTTATAAGGCGAAATTTGATAGATACTATTCAGCAACAGGTGCTTTGTATAGTTTTTCAAATCAATTAAAGGAATGCTACGAAAGATTGGAAGGAGAAGCAAGGTATGCACTGCTCTTAGAAAACGATTTAATATTTACCGTAACAATGGGTTCTTCTGGACATGCAACGGTAAAGGGTAAATTTCAGGAAAGGCCTGACATTAATAATGTTCTCTCTTTTGAAATGGATACAGATCAATCATGTTTCCTCTCTGTAATTAGCGGAATAGAAAGTCTGAAAGATAAATATGGAGATATGCAGGGTGTAAAATAAGTGGAGTTGTCGATAAATTTCATTTTTTAGGAATAGAGAAATCAGGAGGAGCAAACAAAGTGAATATTAAAATAGATGCATCAAGGGTTGCTGGACTTATTACTGGCAGTGCAAATCTTGATAAGGTTGTCTATGATACTTGGTATCTTAAAGATGTGGAATTAATGAGCGGGAAAATATATGGATTAGTAAGTGAGTATGGACAAGGTTGTATGTACTTGTCCTATTTATTAGGCGGAAAAATAGATTTTGGAGATTTACAGATTTTCATAGATGGTATTAATGTTTCAAAAGAAGATTTGAAAAGTATTAGTTGGAATCTTGAACCATCAAAAGAAAAATATAAAAATAAAACTGTGAGAAAATCTATTGAGAAATCTATAATAAAGAATAAATGCTCGGATACATTTGAAGATATTGTAGAAGCATTTTATTTGGATGAACGAAGACATGATATAAAATTGCAATATCTTAGTGGAGAACGATGGAGAGCATCAGCGGCGCTTGGATACGTTAGCGGAAAGAGCATTTTTTATGCTCCATATGAGAACACATCATTTTATCATTCAATGTATGGTAGTAATATGTTTAAGGCATTAAGATATCTTGCAGATAAAGGGACTATTATAGTTTTACCAGTAGGAAGTGATACATTCATTAAATCAGTTGTGGATGAATGTATATATTTAGATCCAGTATATGAACAGTAAGTTAACATTGTATTACGATTGAGAGGGTAAAATAGGTATATTGAGATAATTATAAAGAATATAAGGAGATTATGGATTATAGACATAAAAGAGAGCTTGTTCGATAATTTAGAAGAATTGTTTGGAGAAAGGCTTGAACTTATTGAGAGAACAACAGAATATGGAAATTTAAGTGATATACCAAGCGCATTACATTCTTTTTATAAAAAATATTCGTTTGCAAAAATGCCTTTTGGCTCTATTTTCACAGTAGAAGAAACAAGAAAAATGTCATATCAGCAACCATTTATGGATGAAGAATGGTTTTGTTTTGGACAGGATAATTATGGATTTGTTTTTTGGCTGTGCAAAGAAGTAGATGGAAGAACATTTTTCAATGCATGGGATCACGATATGAGTGACGATATAGATGAGGGAATGGAGATTACGTTGGAGGAGTTTCTTCAGGAAATTATTAATGATTTTGAAGAAAATGAAACATGTAGTATAGAAATTAAAAGTTGTGAGGAAGATGCTTTAGCTGAATTAGTGAAGATAAAAAAAGCTTTTAAAATGACAGCATCTATGTCGAAATTGCAGGAAATAAAGAACAATCTGCCTTATGAGATTTCTGATGACTTTTCTTACATGAAGGCATTGAAAATTTTAAAGGATTTGAAGCTTAATAAGGTGAAAATAGATTTATTTCATATAGATTAGATTCTGCTGCATGAGTATGCTGAATATTCTTGCGTTAGGAAATCTACATTCCGGATACGGAAACCGTCTTTGATTGGCTTAACTACCGTCCATAAGAAATCGAGCCAATGTCAAGCCAAGAACCGCTTTGAAGAGTTAATAGGGTCGGACCCGTGCGCCTACATTGCACTGGGTGGTTTTGCACACTAGATTCAAGATTGTACAATTACAAAGTGTCATGATTGCAAGTTGGCTTCTATTCATCATCAACAGACTTGAAACTTTGAATTTGTGGTTTGGTAAATTCTGATTTTCATAACGATAATAAAAATTGATTTAATGGAGGGGCAGGGATGAATCATTATAAATCATGGTCTGGTCTTAACAATCAATTAGCTGAATGCTTGTGCGATTCACTGAGAAATCGGGTAACATATTTTCTTACACGTTATCACGAAGTACATAATTCTTATGGACGTGCAGCAATTAGACTGGATGGGAAAGAACTTGCTGTCTTCTCGTGGATTGATATGTATAAGCAAGATAGTGATTTAAACGAGCAATGGGAAGAGACAGGCATCTGGGACAGTGATGCATTGGAACTGAAGAACAAGTGGGAAAAGGAAGGCATCCTTTCAGATTGGGATTTTTTACAAGCAGCTACAGATTTTCTGCAAATGCCGATTGGGGAAGCACTTATAAGTGATAACTGTCTGATTCGTATTTTTGCTATTTTAGACAGAAGAGCTGGAAAACGAACTATTAAGCAAATTCAAGATAGCGAGAAATACAAAACATATCCTGAATGGGTACAGCAATTCTATAAGCTTCGTTTTGAGAGTTAACAATTTCATTAACGAAAGGTAGGTTCATTTTGATGAATGCAGAAATGATAATAGGATTAGTCATTATATCGATTGTAGCTGGAATTATGATTATTATTGGTCTTTTTCAGTTGAGCAAAAAAGATAATCCAGTTGGCTTTTATAATGTTATAGACCCACCTAAAAAAGAAGAAATATCTGATGTAATACAATGGAATAAGAAGCATGGCATAATATGGTTAACCTATGGCATATGTATAGAACTTGGTTTTTGGTTAGGATTTGTTATGCCTGTTGAAGTGTTAGAAATGGTATTTATGACGGGAGGAGTTATCATTCCATTGCCATTTATGGTTATAAGACACCGCAAGTTAGAAAAAGAGTATAAATTAAAGTAAATTCCAGTCTTGCGGAGAGACTGAAAGCAACAGAAGATTTGAATTTTGATGTCGATTATCAGGGGGGAATATATGGTGCATAAAGAAATATATATTGAACTGCAGGATACGCAATGGCAATTTGATTATATTGACCATGATAGAAATATTGCTAGAGCAATTGTATATGATGAAAACGGAATATTCTATTTTGTAAGAGCCGAGCGAGATGATGATTTTGGCAAAGTAACATTAATTGAAACTGCTGGCGGAGGAGTTGAGGTAGGCGAGGAGTTACAAACTGCCATTCAAAGAGAACTAAAAGAAGAATTAGGTGTATCAGTAGAAATAGTTTTTAAAATAGGAGTTGTAAGTGATTATTATAACCTGATTCATAGGCATAATATTAATAATTATTTCTTGTGTAAAGTAAAATCATTGGGGAAAAAAATTTAACGCAGGATGAAATAGATAGTTTTCATTTATCTACATTGCAATTGTCTTATGAAGAAGCAGTTCGAGAATATGAAAATAGAAAGAATACACGATTAGGAACACTTGTAGCAAATAGAGAATTACCTATCTTATATCGAGCAAAAGAAATAATCGATGATATAGAGAGTGAATAAACTTTCAGTTTTTGAAACTGAAAAATCGGAAGTTTACTCATTATTAACTTTTCAGATTAAGATGTCAATATTAATGAGTGAATAGACCCAATAAATTGTTAAATGAGGAGACTACATATGTCGGTAATGATAAATGGAAACAGTATTGCAATTAATTTAGATAGAGTAAGTTTAGACGCCAATATAGGCAATACAACACATAAAACACAGGATATGGAAAATAGCGATTTTGAAAAATTGCTTAACAAGATTACAGGTGGAGAAATTGCACAAGAAATTAGAGATAATTATAATGTGACATTAAATGTAGGGGCGATAGGAAACGTTAATGACTTGCTTAATACTTATGATTTTAAGTGTAAAAACTATGTGGGTATTTCACAAGAAACTTTATCTAAAATGGAACAAGACCCTGCATTGAAAAAGAAAATAATGAGTGCAATAGAGGAATTTTGCAGTCCAGAAGAACAGGCGAAGGTCAATGCTTTGCAACCACCAGTAAAGAGTGCAGGAATGATAATATATCCAGATGGGGATGTCTTGTATTGGTTAGAGGGATATCCTAATAATTTGGAAGACGCGAGTGAAAAGAAAAGTACCGTGTCAAAATCAAACATTGATGATGTAATTGCATTTTATAATAATCCAATCACAAATGTTGTAGAAAATGATATAGAATCTGCTATACAAATTTTATCAACTGCGTTTAAGAGAAAAGATATTTAATGAATTACATTATTAAGTGAGAAAACTTTCAGTTTATCTGACTCATAAACAATTTAATAATTGTTTTACACAGCACTTTAGCCCCAAAGGTTAAGGTGCTATTTTTTTACCACAAAAGGAGGAATGAAATGTCATATAAATTAGTAATCGCCGAGAAGCCTTCGGTGGCACAGTCCATCGCAAAGGGGATTGGTGCTGATAAGAGAGAAGACAGATACCTGGAGGGCAATAGAAAACTCAAAGAGCGACGATCAACTGGAAGAGTTGCTACTGCTGACGGAGCAGATACAGGAAGAACTCGATCAGAAAGACAGCATTGCCGATCAATCTACTATTTCTCTTATTATTTGTGCAACTGGTATATGTTGGAATCAGGTGGTATGTAAAAGGATGGCGAGAAACAAGGGGATATCATTAACATAAAAATATAAATATTTTATTGGTACTATATGTATTTACTTTCGTGCTAATATATATTATCATATTAGCATGAAAGGAGAATGCGTATGACTCAGTTTGAACAATTAGATTTATTGATGAATGCATATGGAGGAATAATTCAGACCTTTCAAGTTATAGATAATGGAATTAGTAAGCCTGTATTTTATTCTTATGTAAAAGAACGAGGATTGGACCAAGCTGCTCATGGTGTGTATGTATCACCGGATACATGGACAGATGCGATGTATATTTTGCATTTACGTTGTAGTCAGGCTGTGTTTTCTCATGAAACTGCATTGTTTTTCCACGATTTAACAGACAGAGAGCCTTTGAAATATACTATAACTGTAAGAACCGGGTATAATCCGAGCCGTTTGCAGGAAGACGGTTTTCAAGTGTATACAGTTAAAAAGGATTTACATGAAACAGGGATTACGACTATGCAGACACAATTTGGGCATTCAGTTCCGGTTTATGATATGGAGAGGACAATTTGTGATCTGCTTCGCAGCAGGAACAATATAGAAATGCAGGTTTTTCAGGATGCCTTAAAGCAATATGTCAGACGCAAAGATAAAAATTTGAGGACACTTATGAAATATGCATCCATGTTTCATGTTGAAAAGATATTAAGACCATATTTGGAGGTATTACTTTAGATGATAACAACAGAAAGGCAAATATCTTATAACAATAACGAAAGGACTATAATTCATGAGTAGAATACTTTTGGTGGAAGATGACACAATGATTGCTTCGGGGATTCTGTATGCACTTGAGACAGAAGGTTATGAAACAAATCATGCCACAGGTATAAAAGATGCCAGAAGTTTAATTGAACATTATAATTTTGACCTGGCAATTATAGATATGCAGCTTCCGGATGGAACTGGATTTGATGTAAGTGAGATATTCAAAAATAATGCTACATCTGTGATTTTCCTGACAGTTGTGGATGATGAAAATACAATTGTGAGGGCATTTGATGAAGGAGCACAGGATTATATTGTAAAGCCTTTCAGAATCAGGGAACTTTTGGCGAGAGTTCGGCGCATTTTATCTGCCAATATCAAAAATGGAGAGAAGGACAACATAATCTATATGGGTCATGCAGCCATCCATACAGATGAGGCAAAAGTTTATGTGAATGATAAAATCATAGAACTTACAGCATTGGAATATCGGTTGCTGCTTATTTTTGCGAGTAATAAAGGAATCCTTTTGACAAGGCAGCAGATTCTTGACAAAATATGGGACGCAGACGGCAACTTTGTTGAGGATAATACACTTACCGTTTATGTGAAACGGCTGAGGGAGAAACTTGGAGAGGCAATACACATTGAGACTGTGAGAGGAATGGGATATCGTGTGGATTAAGAAAAAAGAGATAGAACAGTTGTCGGAGTTTGTGAAAGGCTATAGTTCCGGCGAGGAACTGGATATTCGAGTGAATAAGGAAGGCTCTTTTAACATATTAAAAAATGATATTTATGCTCTTGTGAACACGAAAAATGAACAGATAAAGGCAGTTGAGGCAGAAAGAGACAGTCTCTCTGATTATATGGCAGATATTTCCCATCAGTTAAAAACACCGATTACATCTATGATGATTATGGCAGATTTACTGGAGGAGGCAGAGCCGGAAAAACAGACAGAGTTTATTCATAACATTCAGGTTTCGCTAAACAAAATGGAGTGGCTTGTAGGGGCACTTCTTAAGATGGCAAAGCTTGATGCCCATGCAATTGATTTTATCAGAAATGACATTCGCACGTCAGAACTCTTAGAGGCGGTAAAACCATCGGTGGCAATCCTTTTGGATATCCACAATCTGACCATAGAGCTGAAACAGGATTGCATCATACATTGTGATAAACGCTGGACCACAGAAGCACTTACGAACATTATCAAAAATGCGATCGAATATTCACCGGATGGAAGTGTGATTGAGATTGACAGCGGAGAAAATCCCATGTATAGCTGGATTTCGGTCAGGGACAGCGGTATGGGAATGGACAAAACAGAGTATGCTGCTCTTTTTAAACGGTTTGAAAATTCTACAAATGAAAATGGATTTGGAATCGGAATGCCGCTTGCACTCTCTATTCTGAAAGGACAGGGTGGCGACATTGATGTTGATTTTGGAGGCAGGGGAGAGGGAACGACTTTTATTTTAAAATTTTTTAAGTGAATTGTTTCTAAGTGACAAAATTGTCACAATAATAAATTCTTTTGTCACGGAACAGTCATTTTGCATTGCTAGGATGGTATTTGAAAAAGGAGGACTACAATGGCTGTTTTAGAAGTAAAGGAATTAACAAAGAAATATGGTGAAGGCGAATCGGAAGTGATTGCGCTTGATCATGTGTCTTTTTCGGTAGAAAGAGGAGAATTTGTTGCAATCATCGGAGCATCCGGTTCCGGGAAATCGACACTTATGAATATGATTGGCGGAATTGATTATCCAACAAGCGGTTCTATTATCATTGATGGAAATGAGATACAAGCAATGAGTGAGGATGAACTTGCAATTTTCCGCAGAAGAAATCTGGGAATTGTTTATCAGTTTTATAATCTGATACCCACTCTTACTGCGGAGGAAAATATTGCGCTGCCATGGAAATTAGATGGAAGAAAAGAGAATAAGGAACGGCTTTCTGAGATTGTGAATATGCTGGGTCTTGAGAAAAGGGCAAAACATCTGCCGGGACAAATGTCTGGAGGTCAGCAGCAAAGAGTATCCATAGGAAGGGCACTTATAAACGAGCCGGCATTTATTCTTGCAGATGAGCCGACGGGAAATCTTGATAGTAAAACAAGCAGAGAGATTCTGGATATTTTGAAGTTCACCAATCAGAAATATAAGCAGACGATTCTTCTTGTCACACATGACGAAAAGATAGCGCTGCAGGCGAACCGAATCATCACGATCGGAGATGGAAAAATCATAAAAGACGAGGTGATGAAGTAATGAAAATAACAGCACAACTCGCCTTAAGCCAGATGAAAGTGAATAAAAAAAGAACGATTGCAGGAATTTTTGCAATCGCACTTGCAACATCACTTATTACAACTGTAATGTGCTTTGTGACAAGCGCAAATAAGATGCTTACGGATTTCCTTGGTTCGGATTATGGAGAATATGGAGGAGCATACTCTCTCATGCTTGCAATACCGGCACTGCTTTTAGGTCTTCTTATTGCAGCAATGTCGATTACTGTAATATCCAATATATTTTCTGCCAGTGCCAATAAGCGGATTCAGGAGTTTGGTATTTTAAAATGTGTTGGTGCAACAGGCAGACAGATAAGGGCAAGTGTTATCTATGAGAGTTTATGGCTTAGTCTGACAGCCATCCCGCTTGGACTCATTGCAGGAACTATACTTGGTTATATTAGTGTGAAATTTACAGGACATTTTATTTCCGATATCAATGATGCTGCAAAAGAAATTATTATGAGACCTTTTACCTTTTCCCTGCCCTTTCATATATCTGTGTGGACATATTTGTTTGCAGGTGTATTTTCGTTTTGCATTGTATTATTCTCTGCATACAGACCAGCTAAAAAGGTTGGTAAATTTACTGCTATCCAGTGTGTAAAAGGGATTGGAGCAGGTACAGTTTTGAAAGAGATCCAGGTAAAAGACAGCTTTATCCAAAAAATATTTGGATGTGAGTCTGCAATTGCCTATAAAAACATGAAAAGAAACAAATACGGCTATAAGGCAACGATACGTGCATTGTCACTTGGGATTTTACTTTTTCTGTTAACCGGAGGATTATCCGGTCAGGCAAAGGAATTCCAAGAATGGATGACACCAAAATCAAAAGAAATGATGGTGGATTATTCTTCCAATTACGATATCGAGGTAAATGCGAAAACAGGGAAAGAAGAGAGAAAAATCAGCCGGCCTGTTACATCAGACCAATATAATGAAATCACACAAAAGCTGGAAAAGTACGGGATAGACGTATATGGTGTTGGAGCAGATACTTTTACCTACAATGCGCTATTAGATAAAAATACATTAACAGAGGATATGCTGCAGGTTCCGAAATTTTCTGATGATAATAGGGAAACAAGGACAGAAATCGTGTCCGTTGATGATGAACTCTATAAAAAACTGTGTGACAGGGCAGGCGCAGAATATGGAAGTATCCTTCTGCTGAACACTTACCAATATAATGACAATGGAGAGTATGTGTCGATAAAACCTTTTAAAGATGATGTGACACAGATTTCCCTGATAAACGCAGCCAATGAGAAGAACACACTTACAATTGGAGGTATTTTAGAACAGTCCGATTTAAAGGAATATGGTTTTTGGGAAATGACACCATATCCGGTCAGAATTGTCGTACCTGATGCGGATGCGAGGAGTTTTGACTGGTTTAGTATGCCATCAGATGAAGATGATTATACAGAATATGCCAGAAGTGTCATGGATGAATATTTTCCGATTGTGGCAGAGGATTCTTATGTAGAGCAGGGATATACCGTGAGAATTGCCCGCACAGATGCTATGATTAAAATGCTCAATATAGCTATAGTTCTTGCTGAAATTGTGATGTATGGCTTTGTTATCCTGCTCATTCTCATGGGATTTACAAGTGTAATTAGTACGCTGACGACAAATATCAGAATCAGAAGCCGTGAGTTTGCTGTGTTAAAGAGTGTTGGAATGACAAATAAATCACTTTGCAGGATGTTATATAGTGAAAGTATTTTTTGCGTTCTAAATGCACTTGTTCCGGGAGTGATACTTGGAATTGCAATTCCATTTTTAATTAATTTATCCATTCGGAAGGCTTTCCCGGTATTGTATCATATTCCGTGGGCGGCATTATTTGGTGGTATATTTGTTTTGATAGGAATTGTGTTTTTTATCACACGAACTGAAATTCACAAGTTAAGAGATAAAAGTATTATTGATGAAATAAGAATGGATATTGTATAAATGTCAATTCAAGTTTGCAGGACATGACCAAAATAAAACCAGTTCGTAAAATGACATTTTTACGAACTGGTTTTTGCGTTGCATTTTCAAATGATATTTATCTATTTTGTAATTAGCCAAAATATCTGTCAAGAAGTCCCTTAAGAGCTCTTCCGTGTCTAGCCTCGTCACGAGCCATCTCATGAACTGTATCATGGATTGCATCAAGGTTGTTCTTCTTAGCACATTTAGCAAGGTCAGTCTTTCCTGCTGTAGCACCGAACTCACAGTCAACTCTCCAAGCGAGGTTGTCCTTTGTAGTAGCCTTCATGTTAGGCTCAAGGTCCTCACCGAGCATCTCTGCAAACTTAGCTGCATGCTCAGCCTCTTCGTAAGCTGCCTTCTCCCAGTAGAGACCAATCTCAGGATATCCCTCGCGATGAGCTACACGAGCCATGCAAAGATACATACCTACCTCAGAGCACTCGCCCTCGAAGTTAGCCTTTAACTGCTCGAAGATGTATTTCTTATCTTCATCAGAGATTTCAGGATTGTTCTTAACAGTTGAAGCGTATACTCCAAACTCATGCTCTGCAGCAAGTGTTAAATCTCCCTCAACCTTCTTGAATTTATCTGCGCCAACGTGGCATACCGGACACTCTGCCGGTGGATTCTCTCCCTCATAAACGTATCCACAAACTGTACAAACCCATTTTGCCATAATAATGTTCCTCCTTTTAAAGATAGTAAATAAATGTTTAATTGTTGTAAAAATTGTCAGGCTCTAGGAAAGCTCATTCTTGCAATCCGGACAAAGTCCCGTAAACGAAACTGAGCAGCTCTCAATGGCTAAATCAGTGGATTCCTGCACCTGTGTCATCAGCTCATCGGCGAAGTCCAAATCGATATCCATCACGCGTCCACAGCCTCTGCATATAAAGTGATAATGAGGCGCTGTGTTGTAATCGTAATGGTCAGGACCGACTCCGGTCGAAATCTTGATGATCTCACCAATTTCCTCAAGCAAGGAAAGGTTTCTGTAAACAGTTCCAAGACTGATGTTTGGAAATTCTTTTTTGATATTCTGATAGATAGTTTCAGCAGTCGGATGATCGGTCCGGCTCGCCAGAAAGTTGACTATCGACTCTCTTTGACGACTATACTTAATCATATGAATCTCCTCTCAAATGAAATCAGGAATTGTTACTGATATCAATATACACGATAGTACTATAATTGTCAAGAGAAAAATAAGAATAATTCCTATTTTATTTTCTCGAGATGGCTCGAATAGCTATAAATCAAGTATAGATTAATAACACACGCATAATAGCACTGCTTCACTCATAGAATAGTACAAAACGCGCAGGCGGGTAAATAAGCATGAAGAGATTCGTTACATACCTGTATTTATATGATGGCAGAATGAAAGGAAATAATGCAGGCTTTATAAAAGTAGAAATAAACGGAGAAAAAAGTGCATTTCTCGTACAGATAAAAAATCTCGGAAAATACTCCGGAAAAGGAAAAGTGTATCTGGTATATGAAGCGGAGGCGGTCATAGAGGCAGGAGAGCTTACGGTAAAAAACGGTGAAGCGCGAGAGATATATAATGTAGATACCGAAAACGTAAAGGACAGTGGAAAGACATTTTTGCAGGTGCTCGGTGTAAAAATAGAACTGGAAAATGCAGATGAAAAATTTCTGGCAAGCTGCTGGACGGATAACACGGAAGCAGTTATAGGAAAACCAATCAAGGTACAAGCAGATTTATCAAATAAGAAAAAACCTGTATCGACTCCTAAGCCTGAACCGGGCTGTCAGAAAGAGGTTCATAGTCAAAATGTTGATGACAGTCAGGACAAAATCAGGCGCATAGACATATCAGAGCTTCGCACGCTTCCGGCCAAAAACTGGTACATAGTCAACAACAGCTTTCTTACACACGGTTACGCAAACTATAAGCATCTCGTCATCAAAACGGATACAGATGGCAGGCAATATCTCGGAGTGCCGGGCGTGAGCGAGCCGCAGGAGCGCATGCTGGCAGGGATATTCGGCTTCACGGAATTTGAGCCGGCCGCCCCGGCAAATGCAGCGGATGTCGATAGCGGAGTGTTCGGATACTGGTTCTGCCAGCTGTAGTTTTTATAGATTGTAAGAAAATGTCCTTTCCTCTGCACAAAACCACAGAAATTGTGTATAATTAAAGCTAACAAAAGAAAACTGTGGGAGGTGGCATTACATGAAAAATTATTCAAAGGATCCTGACAGACAGTATCATATCCAGGTCGCAAAGGGAGAGGTCGGCCGATATGTTATCATGCCGGGAGACCCGAAGAGGTGTGTTAAAATAGCTCAGTACCTTGACAATCCGGTCCTGATAGCTGACAACAGGGAGTTTATCACATACACCGGCACATTGGATGGAGTGAAGGTCAGTGTGACATCGACAGGCATCGGCGGACCATCCGCATCTATAGCGATGGAGGAGCTGTACAGATGCGGTGCAGATACCTTCGTGAGGATCGGAACCTGCGGAGGCATGCAGACAGATGTGAAAAGCGGTGACATCGTGATTGCGACAGGCGCCATCCGCATGGAGGGCACATCAAAGGAGTATGCGCCGATAGAGTTTCCGGCTGTGGCAGATTTAGATGTCACAAACGCGCTTGTTGCGGCAGCAAAGCAGAAAAACTTTACGCATCACACAGGCGTGGTGCAGTGCAAGGATGCATTTTACGGACAGCATGAGCCTGAAAAAATGCCGGCAGGCTACGAGCTTATCAATAAATGGAATGCATGGAGGATGCTTGGCTGTCTTGCGTCAGAGATGGAGTCAGCCGCGCTTTTTGTCGTTGCGGCAAAGCTTGGAGTCAGGGCAGGCTCATGCTTCCTTGTGGTCGCAAATCAGGAGAGGGAAAAGCTCGGGCTTGAGAATCCTGTGGTACGCGATACGGACATGGCGGTTCAGGTGGCGGTTTCGGCAGTGCGAAACCTCATTCGTGAGGATTGCGCCGGAGAATAAGTCAGACATAAAACACAGAAACGGAGAACAGACATTGGATATAAATGAAATTTTAAAACACGTTGACCATACACTTTTATCCCCACAGGCTACATGGGACGAAATCAAGCAGATATGCGATGATGCGATAAAATATCACACAGCATCGGTCTGCATACCGCCGAGCTATGTAAGTCAGGCGTCAAGGTATCTGGGCGAAAGGGTAAAGGTCTGTACAGTGATAGGCTTCCCTAACGGATATTCGACCACTGCGGTGAAAGCCTTTGAGACAGAGGATGCCCTTGCAAACGGAGCGAAGGAGATAGATATGGTCATCAATATCGGCTGGCTCAAGGATAAAAGGTATGAGCTGATAGAGGATGAAATAAAGAAGCTCAAGTCCATATGCAAGGATAAGGTGCTTAAAGTCATCATCGAGACCTGCTTTCTCACAGATGATGAGAAAATCAGGATGTGCGATATCGTGACGAGCGCAGGGGCTGATTACATCAAGACATCTACAGGCTTTGGCACGGCAGGTGCGACCTTTGACGATATAAAGCTGTTTTCAGAGCATATCGGAGAGGGTGTGAAGATGAAGGCTGCCGGAGGCATTTCTTCATTAGATGATGCAGAAAGATTTCTTGAGCTTGGCGCTGACAGGCTTGGGACAAGCCGTGTGGTGAAGCTCATTAAGGCTATGGATTGAATTTTCGTATACAATGAATAACCGGGGAATTATATATGGATAAAAAAACAATTGAAAAACTGATTGATACAGCCCTTGCACAGCTTGACTTTTCATATGCGCCGTACTCAGGCTTCAATGTCGGTGCGGCTCTTTTAGCAAAAAATCAGGCAGTCTACACCGGCTGCAATATAGAAAATGCAGCCTACACACCGACAAACTGTGCGGAAAGGACAGCATTTTTCAAGGCAGTGAGTGAAGGCGTGCGGGATTTTGAGGCAATCTGTATCGTGGGTGGAAAGAACCAAAAAGCGACAGGTTATACAGTGCCATGCGGAGTATGCCGCCAGGTTATGATGGAGTTTTGCAATCCGAAGACCTTTAAAATAATACTGGCAATTGACAGGGAAAACTATAGGATTTACACACTTGAGGATATGCTTCCGCAGGGGTTCGGACCTGCGAACCTTGAGTAGAGCGACCTGTAGCTGTACCTTTAATGGGCTGCATAATGGGCTGTAATAGTTGTTGATTATATGGTCGTGTGAACATTAGCCGCCTCAACAGGAAGTGGGAAACCGGAAATGGGGGAAATATGGAGAGAGAAGAGAATATAAGAGACAATATAATAAAGCTGCCGAAAATTGAGCTTCACTGCCATCTGGATGGCTCATTAAGCCGTGAATTTGTCGAGAAAAGGCTTGGCAGGACGGTGCAGGAGGCAGAGCTTAGCGTGTCGGATGACTGCACAAGTCTGGCACAGTATCTGGAGAAATTTGACTTGCCGGGGCAGTGCATCCAGGATGAAAAGGGGCTTGAGGGAGCCGCCTATGATGTGCTTAAGGGCATGCACCGGGAAAACGTCGTATACGCGGAAATCCGTTTTGCACCGCTACTTTCAGAGAATGAGAGGATGAGCTGCGAGCGCGTGATAGAGGCTGCACTTAAGGGACTTGAGAGAGGTAAAAAGGATTTTGGCATAGAATATGGGCTTATTGTGTGCGCCATGAGGCATCACAGCGAGGAACAAAACAGACGCATGCTGCACACCGCAAGGGAATTTTTAGGCGCGGGTGTGTGCGCGGCAGACCTTGCAGGTGCTGAGGTGCCTTACCCTATGTCCGGCTTCATGGAGCTTTTCAAATATGCAAAGCAGCTCGGGCTGCCTTTTACAATCCATGCGGGAGAGTGTGGAAATGCACAGAATATCATAGATGCAGTGGAGGCCGGCGCGGCCAGGATAGGCCATGGAATAGCCATGAGAGGTCACGGTGATCTGGAAAGGCAGCTTTCGGCAAAGGGCATAGGCATCGAGCTTTGTCCGATAAGCAATCTGCAGACAAAGGCAGTGGCTTCAGCAGACGAATATCCCATCAGGGAGTTTTTGGACGCCGGATTAAAGGTCACAATAAACACAGACAACCGCACCGTAAGCAACACAACTTTATCTAAAGAGCTTGAGTTCATAGAAAAAACCTATGGCATACGCGAGGAGGAGCTGCCGCTTATGATGAAAAATGCACTGGATGTGGCATTTGCGGATGATGCCGTGAAGGAGCGGATTTTTAGGCAGCTAGTATAGTGCCGCGAGATTTATGGAGATTTAACATTTAGTCGCAGCACAAATTTACGGACCGGAAAATGGAGGTATGACACCATGAAGAAATATAACAGAATTTTTGTGATAGTCCTGGATTCTCTGGGAATCGGCGCAATGCCGGATTCGGAAAGGTTTGGAGACACAGATGTAGACACCTTTGGACATATACTTGAGAGGATGCAGACTTTCGACATCCCAAATCTTACAAGGCTTGGGATGCTCAATCTGCACTGTGGCGGTCAGATGCAGCCGACTGCTGAGCCAATCGGCAGATTTACGCGGCTGGCAGAGGCGAGCAACGGCAAGGACACGATGACAGGCCACTGGGAGATGATGGGCATAAAAACCGAAAAGCCGTTTAAGACCTTCACAGAGCACGGATTTCCACCGGAGCTCATCGCTGAGCTTGAGAAGCAGTGCGGAAAAAAGGTCATAGGCAACAAGAGCGCCAGCGGCACTGAGATAATCGAGGAGCTCGGAGAGGAAGAGATAAAGAACGGTTCGATGATTGTATACACGTCAGCGGATTCGGTGCTTCAGATTTGCGGTAATGAGGAGACCTTTGATTTACAGAATCTCTACCGCTGCTGTGAGATAGCCAGAAAAATAACGCTCAAGGACGAGTGGAGAGTAGGGCGCGTCATTGCAAGACCATATGTGGGAAAGAAAAAGGGTGAGTTCGTGCGAACCTCAAACAGGCATGACTATGCGCTTAAGCCTACAGGTCTTACTGCATTAAATGCATTAAAGGACAGTGGACTGGATGTCATTTCAGTCGGCAAAATCAATGATATTTTCTGCGGAGAGGGCATTACAGAGGCATTCCGCTCAAAGAGCTCGGTTCATGGAATGGAGCAGACCATTGATATATGTGAGAAGGATTTTAAAGGGCTGTGCTTTGTGAATCTGGTCGATTTCGATGCACTGTGGGGACACCGCAGAAATGTGACAGGCTACGGAGAGGAAATTGAGAAATTCGACAAAAATCTGGGCATTTTAATGGAAAAGCTAAGGGATGATGATCTGCTCATACTGACCGCAGACCACGGAAACGACCCTACCTACAAGGGAACGGACCACACACGCGAGTATGTGCCGTTTATCGCGTATTCAAAGAGCATGAAGGGCGGCGGTGCAATTGAGGAGGAAGCCACCTTTGCGGTGATTGGAGCCACAATTGCTGACAACTTCGGCGTAAAAATGCCGGAGGGTACCATAGGACATTCTATTCTTGAAGAACTTTAAGGGGTAATATCTCAGGAATTTTTTAAACTTAAACAGAAAATATATGGAGAAAAAAATGAACAGTATATATGAAAAACTCACCACATGCCTTGCAAGTGTGCGTGAAAAAACAGATTTTGTACCGGAGACAGCCATAGTTTTGGGCTCGGGACTTGGAGACTATGCAGAGCAGATTAAGATAGAGACAACCATAGATTACAAGGATATCAAGGGCTTTCCAACATCCACAGTTCCCGGACACAAGGGCAGGTTTGTATTTGGATATGTGGATAGTGTGCCTGTTGTCATCATGCAGGGCAGAGTACATTATTATGAGGGGTATCCGATAACAGACGTTGTGCTACCGACACGCCTCATGGGAATGATGGGCGCAAAAAAGCTGATACTCACAAATGCGGCAGGCGGCCTCAATACTGATTTTAATCCGGGAGACTTTATGCTGATTTCGGACCATATTGCGACAGCCATACCAAGTCCGTTGATCGGAGCCAATATTGATGAGCTGGGCGAGCGTTTTCCGGATATGAGCGAGGTATACAGCCGCAGAATGAGGGAAATCGTAAAAGAAAAGGCAGATAAGCTGGGCATAAAGCTGAGAGAAGGAGTCTACGTACAGCTCACAGGCCCGCAGTATGAGACCCCGGCCGAGGTCAGGATGTGTAAAATCCTCGGAGGAGATGCCGTCGGAATGAGCACAGCCTGTGAGGCACTTGCAGCGCGTCATATGGGGCTTGAAGTTTGCGGAATCTCATGTATCACCAACCTTGCAGCAGGACTATCCGACAAAAAGCTCAACCACAAGGAAGTGCAGGAAACCGCAGACCGCGTGGCAAAGCAGTTTACAGAACTGATCACTGCTGTGGTGAGAGCAGTGTAAATGCTTAGAAACTTGACAATAAATCGTATCATAGCGTATACTTTAGAATCCTAACTGATGGGATGGAGGATTTCAATGTTAAATATATATTTAGGGGATATGGAAAATGCAATTTACCATCCTCCGGTGTATTTTGATAACACATATGAAGATGAATGGATAACGGATGAGCTGTCTGTCAAAATGATAAAAGATATAGATAAATCAGACGTCATTGGACCACATCTGGTACAAAGCCCGATACTGGGACCGATATCCACAAAGGAATTGTCCGGTGGAGTGAAAACCCTTATGCTGATGGCTTTTGATGATAGCGGAAAAATTTTTAACGCTTCAGCGTGTGGTGATAACTGCGCAAAGTGGATATTGAGAATTGCGGGCAAAAAGAATCTGACAATTAATCTGCATCATATAATGGATTTTGGTAAAGATTTTGAGGCAAAGATACTGAATACGGGAGAAATAGTTCACAGTATGGCTGAATTCATCAGCGTTGCAGGTAAATATGTATAGGAGAAAGTATGAAGGGTAAGCATAAAATTGTTGTGAAAAACAATAGACTTCATTATGAATTTGAAATAAAAAGAAATATCACGATAATAAAAGGGGACAGTGCTACAGGGAAAACAACACTCATAAATATGATCAGACAATTTGCAAATCTTGGTAATGCAAGCGGAATTGAAATCGAATGTGATGCCCCGTGCACAGTTCTTGAGGGAAATATGTGGCAGATGCTGCTCAAAAATTTATCAGGAAATATCATTTTTATTGATGAAGAAAATCAGTTTATAAGACAGCAAGAGTTTGCTGAATTTGTAAAGGCGTCAGATAATTATTTTGTGATAATAACAAGAGAAAACCTGTACAATCTGCCATATAGTGTTGAAGAAATATATGGACTGTATTCTTCAGGAAAGTATCAGAACACAAAGCAAATATATCAGGAGATGTATCATATATCAGAAAAGCAAACTTAATCCAACATATTTGCATGAGAAGAATAAAAATATAATTTTGAAAAATATAAAAATTAGTATAGATTTTTAAAAAGTATGATAAATTGGCGCAGGAATTGTTTCCTGCGCCAATTGTTATGTTAAATTATAAATGGGCTCATTTATTAACAAGCCCGTAAATATAGTGATTACACCACTTCCCATGTAGTATAAGATAATCATGCAATAGCCCCTCCTGCACGAAGCCAAGCCCATTAAGAAGCTTCATTGAAGGCACATTCCCCGGGTGGACAACCGCTGTCACCTTGTGCATGCGAAGCTCATTAAAGGCAAGCTTGGTGCAGAAGCCGACTGCCTCAGTGGCATACCCCATGTGGTGAAACTCACTGGAAAATTTATAGCCAATTTCACAGCTTCCGTAAAAATCCGGAGCGATATTATGTATACACACAGTGCCGATAATCCGGCACGGATTTTCTTTCTTAAAAACATAAAATCTGAAAAGCTGTGATTTGACAGCCATATTGTATTCATATCTGAGCACCTTCTGCAGGTGCTTCACAGTATAAAAGTCCGGTACGCGGTCTATTTCATACATTTCGAAAAGCTCTTTATCCCTATTGTAAAAATCCAAAACCTGCGGGGCGCAATCAGCGCGCAATACCTTAAGAAGCAGGCGCGGGGTTTCATATTGAAAAAACATATTTTCCTTCTTTCACATTTGGTGTATCATGTAATTATTCAAAACCACCTCACGCACATTCGCAAAAGCGCACGATACTCCAGTGGTTCTGAATAGTTATTGTATTATAATAGATTATAACACATGGAGCAGACAAATATGACACAAGATGAAAAATATATGAAACAGGCAATAAAACAGGCAAAAAAAGCATATGCACTCGATGAAGTGCCGATAGGCTGCGTAATTGTAGCCGGTGACAAAATCATTGCACGCGGCTACAACCGCAGAAATACCGACAAAAATCCACTCGCTCATGCTGAGCTTTCTGCCATCCGCAAAGCCAGCAAAAAGACTGGAGATTGGCGTCTTGAGGAATGCACCATGTACGTCACCCTTGAGCCCTGTCAGATGTGTGCCGGAGCAATAGTACAGGCACGCATTCCCAGAGTGGTAATAGGTGCCATGAATCCGAAAGCAGGCTGTGCAGGCTCAATCATCAATCTACTGCAGATGCAGCAGTTCAACCATCAGGTGCAGACAGATATAGGCATCTGCGGCGACGAATGCAGCACCATGCTTTCTACCTTTTTCAAGGAGCTGCGAAAGAAGCGCAAGCTTCAAGGACAGTAAAATAAATTGTCGTTAAAACCACAACGTAAGGCAAGGAAGTTGCAATAAATCTTGACAAAACCCTGCATTATAGCGTATACTTAAGACTCCGAGCAGCCGGGGTGGTAGCGGTACCTTGAACCAACAATCCGCTATAGTTGGGGTGATGCTTCGTAGAGGGCTTAAGCGGTGGAGCTGCCCTCCATAAGTGGCGTTGACGTCTGGGTCTTGCGCAATGGAAATCTATGAACCGTGTCAGGGTGGGAACACAGCAGCACTAAGTAGAAGCTTTCATGTGACGCGAGGTAGCCTGGAGGGAGTTAACTGTGGAGGTAACGTCTGTTGTGATGGTTCGAAGCGAGGCGCTCGGATTTTTAGCGTATAAACATCGTATGATAACATAGTTAATCAGCGGAAATTCTATTTCCGGGCTGATTACCTGTATTATCAGACGGTGCAACGGAAACCGAAAATAAGGAAAATCGAGGCATACAATGATTCAGGACATTGCACCACATACGTGGGACATAACATACAAAAACATACAGCCGGACCCGGACAGCAGGGTCCTTTTTTTTAGCAGGGGACAGCTTCTTGTGCAGCAGGCATCGGACAAGCCTGCTGACGAATCCAATCAGGATATTCATCAGATAAGCTTTCCAAGATATGAGGATATAAAAACAGAATGCCCCGATGCTAAATATCAGTATCTGTTTACACTTGACGATACTGCATTTTTCAGGGTGGCACTGTCACATGCTGACAAAATGCATATACTGAAAGTAACAGGTGGCAAATTCATAAACCGGCACTATATGCGTAGTGCGGCACCGAAGGAGTACGTGCTTGCCGCGATAACGGGATTTCATCTGGATGGCTGGTATGATAAGAATCATTTCTGTGGCAGATGCGCCAACAGGCTGGTAGAGGACGACGTGGAGCGCATGCTCAGATGTCCGGTCTGTGGCAACATGGTTTACCCGCGCATCAATCCGGCCGTGATAGTGGGAGTTACCAATGGAGATAAGCTGCTTTTGACAAAATACAATGGCAGAGAGTATAAAAAGTACGCACTTGTGGCAGGCTTTAACGAGATAGGTGAGTCGCTTGAGGAGACCGTGCGCCGTGAGGTCATGGAGGAAACAGGACTGCGTGTGAAAAACATCAGATACTACAAATCGCAGCCGTGGGGCTTTACCGACAATATACTTGCGGGATATTTCTGTGAAGTTGACGGAACAGATGAGATTGAGGTTGACATGCAGGAACTTTCGGTGGCAAAATGGGTGTCAAGAGAAGAAATACCTACATCCCTAGAGGAATTAAGCCTGACAAATGAAATGATTTCTGTTTTTCGGCTTGACAAAGGCGATTTCTGAATGTATAGTAAAACAGTAGGAAATGAAACAGAGGTGCTATAAATGAAAATTTCAACAAAAGGACGTTATGCTCTTCGCCTCATGATGGATCTTGCAGAGAACAACAGTGGTTCACCCATCAGCCTGAAGGATGTAGCGAAGAGACAGGATATTTCAGATAAATATCTTGAACAGATTATATCCATTTTAAACAAGGCGGGCTACGTCAGAAGTGTCAGAGGCGCCCAGGGCGGCTACATGCTGAAGATGGAACCGCAGAACTACACAGTCGGCATGATTCTCAGACAGACAGAGGGCAGCCTTGCGCCGGTAGCATGTATAGAGGATGACGAGATAGTCTGCGACAGACAGCAGCAGTGCGTCACATCTATTGTGTACAAGAAGATCAATGATGCAATCTCAGGTGTGGTTGACAATATCACCTTGCAGGATCTGGTAGACTGGCAGAACGAGAAGAATGGAAATTATGTCATATAAAGAAAGAAGGTTATCATAGATGAGCAGATTAATTTATTTGGATAATGCGGCAACCACACAGGTATATCCGGAGGTTGTGGATGCAATGCTTCCTTACTTTACAGAGCATTACGGCAATCCATCAGCTATATACAGCTTTGCAGATGAGGCAGAAAGAGCAGTGGATCATGCCAGAGGAGAGGTCGCAGACCTTATCGGAGCAAAGAAGGATGAGATATATTTCACAGGCGGCGGCAGCGAGTCCGACAACTGGGCATTAAAGGCCACAGCAGAGGCATATGCCGCAAAAGGAAAGCACATCATCACATCAGCCATCGAGCATCATGCAATTCTTCACACAGCACAGTGGCTTGAGAAGCATGGCTTTGAGGTGACATATGTGGGTGTTGATGAGGACGGAAAAATCAAGCTTGATGAGCTGAAGGCAGCCATCAGACCTGACACAATCCTTATCTCAGTTATGGCGGCAAACAACGAGATTGGAACTATCCAGCCGCTTAAGGAGATCGGAGAGATAGCAAAGGAGCATGGCATTTTGTTCCACACAGATGCAGTTCAGGCATTCGGACATATTCCGATTAATGTAGATGATATGCATATCGACATGCTCAGCGCCAGCGGTCACAAAATCAACGGACCAAAGGGCATCGGCGTGATGTATATCAGAAAGGGCGTAAAAATCCGCTCATTTATCCACGGCGGAGCACAGGAGCGCCAGAGACGTGCGGGAACACACAATGTGCCGGGTATCGTAGGACTCGGCAAGGCAGTAGAGCTTGCAAAGGCCAACATGGCAGAGCGCAGCGCATATGAGACAAAGCTCAGAGACCACCTCATCGAGAGAGTGACAAGTGAGATTCCATATACACGCTTAAATGGACACAGAACAGACAGACTGCCAAACAATGCAAACTTCTGCTTCAGATTTATCGAGGGAGAGTCAATGCTTATCCTGCTTGACCAGGCAGGCATATGCGGCAGCTCAGGTTCAGCCTGCACATCAGGCTCACTCGACCCATCACATGTGCTCCTTGCAATAGGACTGCCACATGAGATAGCACACGGCTCACTGCGTCTTACATTATCAGAGAAGACCACTCTTGAGGATATCGACTATACAGTGGACAAGTTAAAGGAAATCATAGCAAGGCTCAGAAGCATGTCACCGTTATACGAGGATTTTGTAAAGAAAAACGGCAAAGCTGAGGCATAAATGATCAGGTCAGAAATTATAGTGACTATCACATCATTAATATATACATGAAAATTAGGAGGAACTAAGGACATGGCATACAGTGAAAAGGTAATGGACCATTTTAACCATCCAAGAAACGTAGGAGAGATGGAGAATCCAAGTGGTGTCGGCACAGTAGGAAACGCAAAGTGCGGAGACATCATGAGAATGTATCTGGATATAGATGACAACGGCATTATTCAGGAGGCCAAATTCAAGACCTTCGGATGCGGCGCAGCAGTTGCAACAAGCAGTATGGCAACAGAGCTCGTAAAGGGCAAGACAATCCAGGAGGCACTTGAGGTTACAAACAAGGCAGTTATGGAGGCACTTGACGGACTTCCACCTGTAAAGGTACACTGCTCACTTCTCGCAGAGGAGGCAATCCATGCAGCACTCTGGGATTACGCAGAGAAAAACGGTATCAAGATCGAGGGACTTGAGAAGCCTGTAAACGATATCAGCGAGAAGGAAGAGGCGCCTGAGGAAGACTATTAATGAAAAAGAAGGTTGTAGTAGGAATGTCGGGCGGAGTGGATTCGTCAGTAGCGGCATATTTATTAAAGGAACAGGGATACGATGTCATCGGAGTCACAATGCAGATATGGCAGGACGAGGACGTATTTAAACAGTCACAGGAGGGCGGCTGCTGTGGGCTATCCGCAGTGGAGGACGCCAGACGAGTGGCAGCAGTGCTTGATATTCCGTATTATGTGATGAACTTCAAGGCTGATTTCAAGAAATACGTCATAGACTATTTCGTGTCCGAATATGAGCGTGCATACACGCCAAATCCGTGTATCGCCTGCAACCGTTATGTGAAATGGGAGTCGCTGCTTCACCGCTCGCTCGAGATAGGAGCAGACTATATAGCAACAGGCCATTATGCCCGCATAGCACAGCTTCCAAACGGCAGATACACCATAGCCAACTCAGTCACAGCGGAAAAGGACCAGACATATGCGCTTTACAATCTGACACAGGAGCAGCTTCGTCGCACGCTGATGCCTGTGGGAGAGTATGAAAAGCCACAAATCCGCCATATCGCAGAGGAAGCCGGACTGCCTGTAGCGCACAAGAGTGACAGCCAGGACATATGTTTCGTGCCGGATCACGACTATGCTTCATTCATCGAGAATGAGACAGGCAAAACCTATGAGCCGGGAAATTTCGTGGATGAATCGGGCAATATTCTCGGCCGTCATAAGGGCCTCATCCACTATACTATCGGACAGCGCAAGGGGCTTGGAATTACAGCCGCAACACCTTTATTCGTAAAGGAACTGCGTCCGGCAACAAATGAGGTCGTAATCAGCACAAATGAGTCACTTTTCTCAGACACCTGTTATATCAGCGATATAAACTATATGGCACAGGAGCACATCACACCGGACACCCGCAGCATAGGAAAGGTACGCTACTCTCACAGGGGAGCTGACTGTACACTTACCCCTATGGAAAACGGCATGATAAAATGCGTATTTGACGAGCCGCAGCGCGCCATGACACCGGGGCAGGCAGCGGTATTCTATCAGGATGGGCACGTACTGTGCGGTGGAACAATTGAAAAGATGATGGTAAATTAGCAGGACTTTTGAATAGTCGCGAATATACTATAATAGAGCAGACAGCATAACTAAAATGCCGTCTGCTCTATTAAATTATAGGGAAGTTTAAACAACTAGAAGTTATCTGTGTATCGTACAGAAAAAATTTCAATTTTATGTTTATCTCTAACTCAAGAATTCAATAATTGTTAATATCAAAGATACAATAATACATATTGCTATTATTCCGGAACCAAAAATTGCTACTATTTTCATTTGTTTCGACTTTCTATTTTTTATTTTTTCAAGTATACCTGTTGTATAAAGAACCATTGTAGCCAACGCTCCAACACCTAAGCCTAAACATGTTCCTTTCATACACTCGTATATCGGAATCATAGAATCATAATTAATTGCTTCCATAACTAATCCTATAACTAAAGATATTAGCCCTATAATACTTATCAATTTTACTCTCTTTAATATTACTGACTTTTCTGCACCTGCATAATTAGACATTGCTTCTGCAACTTCTTTTACTTCTTTTTCCATAATCTCGCTTTTCCTTTCTCCATTGATGATTTCAGGAATACTTACATTGAAAAATTCTGCAATATCAACTAATAGACTAATATCTGGCATATTAACCCCTGTCTCCCAACGAGATACAGTTCTTCCAGATACATTTAGATTTTCCGCAAATTCTTCCTGTGTAATTCCCTTTTCTTTACGAAGTTCTTTCAAAAAACTTCCTATTTTCTTTTGGTTCATATTAGCTGCCTCCTTTCTCATCAACAGAATAACTTAATGAGCAAATATACAACACGACACAAAGCGAGAGAATGCCGTATTTACGCTATTAGACAAATCTGTCTAGTATTATTTATATTGATTTTAGCCTCAAAAACTTAAATTTCACGAACTAACTACATTGTCAAAAAATTCATTACAAGATTCACCATTATATCTTTTTCTTCTGGTCTTGACTCTGCAATCATAAGCGTAATCGCAACCAATGCTCCATCACTGATTATCTTACTATCATCTCTATACAAGGCATTATTCCGAGCAAGAAATCAAGATTATATATCTTGGGTTTTCTTCATCCAGAACTTTTGTCGGAAAAACCGACAGAAGTCTCATCTAATTCTCCTGAAGAAAGAATATTGGAAATATGCTCACTCACTGTAGCATGCTTAACATCAAATAATTCTTCCATTTGTTTCTGCGTCAACCATACAGTTTCTAATTCTGGGCTTAACTCAACTTCAAGATTTATATCACCATCTGTAAATAAAACAATTTCATTTTTCAAAAAATATCACCACCTATTACACCAAATAATTAATCGCATCTTCAACAGTCATACATGTAACACACTCCTGCAAATTCTGATTTTACTCTGCATTATCGCAATAAATCTCTATTGCATTTGCTACAAAAATCGCGGTACCTTCACCTCCATAAGCATCAATATTTGTTGTAATATCCCCGCCACCTGAATACATTTTTCCTAATCCACGCAAAATCTTATTTGTACAAGTATATAAGTTCTGTGTAATATATTCCTGTATTCTTTTTACAAGGTTCTGTGCATCACCGGATAAACTATTACGCAACGTCGGAGTCAATACCTTTTTCAAAATTCAACTCTCCATTACTCTCAATGTTTCACAATCCCAAAATAGTGTTATACTATTCGACCAATCGGATGAATTTCAAGAATTTCTAATCTTATTAACGTTCCGATTCATCAAGTGTCTTCCTAAATTTCTGTATAAAAAAGCCCTCAACTCAGACATTTCCTGATGATGCTCCTTTAGCAAATCATCTGGTGAATCATAAACTCCAAAATCCTGATTGATTCCCTCGCTCTGAATATATGTATTATTTCTGTCAAAATCAATAACCGGATGCTTAAAGTCTTTCACCGCTACACCATAACCACAAAATGCACCCGTGCAATCGCTATTTTTTATTTGCAATTTTCTCAAATATTGTACATCAAGAATAAATGCCTCTAGCTCGTACCATGTATCTTCAAAATACACTTCAACCCAGCTATGCAGCACATTTCGAGGTGCATTTTTATATACAATTCCTGTCATTGCTCCCTTTTGCAATTCTTTATCAATGGTAAATCCATGTACTCTGCATGGAATATTACAAGCTCTTAGTAGTGCCATGAACAATGTTCCCTTTGTATTGCACTGCCCATAACCATCCGCCAAAACCTTTGATGCACAAACAGTATCATCAATATTATATCCAAACAAAATTTCATCTCTTACAAACGTGTAAATTGATTTTAGTCGTTCAAATTCTTCTATGTCGTTCCAGTTTCTTTCCCGTATCAATTGCTGTATGTTTTTACTTGAATAATCCAGCATTTTTGTTTCTCTTAAATATTTTTTCATGCTATTTCTCCAAAATATTTTGAGTTGCAGATTTATATTTTCCTATCTGATCAACTGTACAATCAACCAGAAATTTAAGAAATCTTATACATATCGTTCTTGTAAAACATTATTGAATCGCTTTTTTCAGAATTTCTTAAAACGGCAAGAACATTAAACACATCCGGAAATGGCGAAACCATACCCATACATGCCATGCCAAAATTCAATCCATTAAATACTCTAAATTCAGCAGGACTAATTACAAATAATATAAATGGAACTAATCCAAGAACAAATGGCAACAGGCACATCAATATAAACCGATTTCGCTTTAATGGATAGGATGCTAATGCGACAAATGTTGTCTTTCCTTTTATTCTTCCTATTGTTACATCTGCTCCCTTAGGATAAACAATTCCATGTAACCACTCATGAATTATTAACAATAAAAAACCGAAAGTAAATCCAACCAGAATAAATATTGGTGAGATTACAACTGTCTTGCATATAATCGTTTTACAAAGCATAGCAATAAAAAGAAAAACGCACAGAATTGCAGCAATCGGCACTGCTTTTTTCATCAGGTCACCAACACTCTGCGGTGTTTCTATCTTTACTGCGTCATCCGGTAAGCTTCCTGTTTGATATTTATTTATATCATTTATTGACCACACAATTTTTATCATATTAAATCCCTTTATTCATTACCTCCTGAACTTTTATCAGAAAAGCCGCTAGAAGTTTTCTTCTCCATCACATAGTTTTTAAGTGTAATTCCCATCCCCTGATAATTTATATGGACATACAGCCTAGCCAGATAGCCAGATTGATCAATATCTTCAAATCCAACAACCTCATCATCCTCCACTGCAACCACTGTTTTATGATTTAAAAAAGAGTGGTTCCATTCTTGTAAATCTACGCTACCGGTTGCCCATGCATTTAACTGTTCTTCTGTATAATCCTTTACATTTACGCTATGTACCGTATTGTAGAACAATTGCGCCATCTGCTCACAGTCAGTTGACTTGTATTCTCTAAGTTCCATCTTTTATCCTCATAAACTGGAATTTGACTTAATATCCATGGTCAACATGCTGCCACTTTCCGCCATCTGTTCTAACTAAAATCCACTTCCAATCACTGTATGTACTATTTGGATTCAAAGACCCGTCTCCACCAGATGAATCAACATCGAATGAAGATAATAAAACAATGACTTCATCTGCATTGTTTCTGTCTGCCCAATCTTTATGATCTTTCGTGCAGTCATCTCCGGCATAGTAAATTTCTGTGAGAGTGCATCCTTTCCAGTCACTCTTAAACTCCTTTTTTATTGTGTCAATAGCAGCTTTAATATCCTCTTCTGAATAGCTCTCAGATTCAACATTATGAGTTTTTACTTCACTGACATCTCCACCACAAGCACTCAAACCAAATAAAAGCATAATACATAGCATTGTACATACGATTTTCTTCATACAAGACCTCCTTAAATTCCGATTTATCTTTCTACTCAACTACACGCCAACTTCTTTAAAAGATTAACATAATATTTAAGCTCATTCAAGGAACTCAAATAAACACACAAGTGGAATACCTCAAATTAAGTTTGTTTATTTGAAATTGCAATATAACTGCATATAGAAATCAGGAAACTTATACAGTACAAAACAACCGCTCCAAAACTAAACAATACTTCTCCCAAATAAGTTAGTCCTGGCATAAATCCATATCCAGGAAGATTATTATAGTAAATCATCAGTCCTATGGATATAAGCAGCGGAATCAGTTCTGCCGAAAACAATATCCGCCAAAGTTTTTTTGTTTTCTTGCGAATGGTTATCACAAATAATATTATTTGAAATATTAAAATTACTATATATGTAATCAGTAGGAACAGTGCCATTACTATTTTCCTCCGTAAGTTCCGAGTTATATGATAATCCAAGTGAACATTAAATACAAATAAGGCAATAATGCCATAATCTCATTGAATACGAACAGCTCGCTTCCAATTTGAATCTTATACTTTGTTCTCGCTTTCTTATAGAAAAACACGCAGCAAATCGTTGTTGCAATAATAACAATTTTTTCAAAGAGTATTTTCATCAACACAGGTAATACTAATACAGGAAATATATCGGAAATTGTATTGGAGGTTTTTATCATGAGAAATTTTATCTTATCGTGTGAATCGACAACGGATCTGTCATATTCTTATCTGAATGAACGGGAAATTGCAGTCATTCCTTATACTTACATCATTCATGAACATGTATACGAGGATAACATGGAACGAAATCCGGATCTGATGCCGAAGTATTATAAGATGTTGGAAAAAGGGCTGTTGCCTACAACCTCCCAGATCAACGAAGCTTCCTATTATGATTTCTTTGAAGGATTGATACAGAATGGTGATGTGCTTCATATCACATTCAGCTCCGCCTTAAGCGGATCGGCAAATAATGCCTATCGTGCGGCGGCAGCAATAAAAAAGAACTATCCGGGAAAGCAGCTGCAGGTCATTGATTCTCTCTGCGGTGCAGGAGGGTATGGATTGTTAACGGACTACGTTGCTGATATGCGGGATGAAGGTCTTTCATTGGCAGCAGCTGCCGACTGGATCATGAAGCATCGTACCTGTATCCATCACCAGTTTTTTACAACCGATCTCACCTTTCTGCACCATAGCGGACGGATCAGCGGCGCTGCTTCCCATATCGCATCGATCCTGAACATTCATCCTCTGATCCGGCTGGATCAGAACGGAATGGCAGATGCCTATACAAAAGTCCGTGGCAAGAAGCGCGCCGTAAGAGAGGTAATCTCTGAGATGGAATACTACGCAGAAAACGGGACAGACTACAATGGAAAATGCTTCATCTCCCATGCTGCCTGCCCCGAGCTTGCTTATCTGTTAAAGAACTCCGTCCTACAGACATTTCCAAATGTCACTCATCCGGTACGCATCTTAAATGCGGGCACGATCACCGCATCCCACTGTGGCCCCGGTGCAGCCGGACTGTTCTTTCTCGGACGGGAACGTCCGTATTAATTTAATATTCATCCGGTACAAGTACCTTTTCAATCTCTGCGATATAGTATCTGTGATAATCCTTATCCGGATATACCTTTGCTCCTTCCTCAGGATCAGCAAAGGTAGCAGGATCAATATCTCCTTCGCACATTTTTCTGCAAATGAGTGTAATGCCTGCCTCTTTGATAACCGGAACATCACCACAGAAATCAAGGGTGATCCCTGCTCCTGCAAATTTATCCGCTACATCCTTACCGGATGTTCTTCCGCAATAAGTCAGTGCCTTTCTGTACTCTTCCGGAAGCACACAAACGGAAAATTCCTTCTGTTCATCGATAAACTGCTTTGTATATCTCTGTGGGCGGATATAAATCGTGATAACAGGCTTTGACCAGAACTCACCAAAGGAACCCCAGCTTACTGTCATCGTATTTGCCTTCTCATGATCTCCTGCAGTTACAAGTGCCCACTTTTTGTTGATCATTTCGATCAGATTTCCTTTTAATTCCTCTGCATTGATTTCTTTCATCTTGATAATACCTCACTTTTCTGATTACTCAGTTCCTGAAGTGTTTACTGTAACAAAAATACATTCTGATACAATAATGAGGCACTGATCATTCTCAATGCCTCATTGCAAAATCGTATGGTACACTGGTATTACCAGCTGGTTTTTGGCTCATTATACCATCCGCTTTTGTTTTGTCAACCAACAGCTTTTCAGAAACAAATCGTTTTTTATTACTTTTAAACACAGGTTTTATAATATATGAAATTATTTTCAACCTTATGCTTTTCTTTTTTTATTTTATTTTATTCAGATATCAAATACGATAACTTTATTTTTATTTTTTTATAGTGATCGGTCTGTTTTAATCCTGTGATCGGTCTGTTTTCAGATTAAACACACCCTGTCCATATCGTTTAAACTGCATCATCATCTCATGTGTCAGACTCAGATGTTCTCCATAGTCCGGGATCTGCTCGCGCTCTACCCATTCGCCGCTTGCAAGTTCTTCATGATCGATGGTCAGTTCCGGTTCATGCTCATCTGACTTTTTTCTGTCTGCTGGCTTGATGTCTCCCATCAGCAGATTGCTGTCAAATCCCCACGGCTGTGATTTGTAATACCGGATATTCTTAACCGGTATTCCGACTTCCTCCATCACCTCACGCCGAACCGTTTCCTCTACCGTCTCACCTATTTCCGTAAAGCCGGCGATCAGGGCGTATCGTTTATACTCTCTTGCAGCGTAAGTTGTAAGAATGATACGATTGCCATCTGTCACTCCGACAATTACTGCCGGTGCGATCGTTGGGAAGATCAGATGTCCGCAGGACGGACAACGGAGCATCCGTTCTTTCTCATCCGGGAGCACAGGCGTTCCGCAGGCTCCACAATAGCAGTTCATCGAATACCACAGATGCAGATGCCATCCGGTTGCCGCCGCAAGCACTTCTTCCTTTGGCTTGCAACTTCTGGTCTTATACATGCTCCGGTATTCATAACCCGGAATCTCCAGACGCTCTCCCCAATTTACATCAGTTGCTCCATTCGCTGATCTTTCAACATAATAAGGCTCTGTTGTCCGGACAAGATCCTGCGGCCGATACAGAAAATACTGTCTGTCATCGATCACAAACAGGTAGGTCAGATTATCCTGCCATGATGCATCCTGCGTGACCGTATCATTTATTCCTATATAGCTTTTATATTCCGAGACAGTGAGCCAGACCAGCTCATGCTCATCCTCCACCTTTTTGGCAAGGATCAGTTTCTCGGAAAATACAAGGATCACATCATCATTCTTCGGCGGTTTTCGATATGCATATTCATTATGAAACCGTTTTGGTTCTATATCCTGTATCATCTTCCTATACCAGACAGGCTGTCTGATACGATATGAAAACATCTGTATTATCAGTGCTTTTATATGCGGATCAGCCAGCCTGTTTCTTTCTTTTTGAATTTATACCATGAATCATTTCTGTCGACACTGTCGTTTCGATTCATATATGGACACAGCCTTGCGTCTCTGTTATTACTTCTTTAACTGAGCCAGACGTTCTTCAACCTGGGCTTTCATTTCTGTATATTTCGCAAGCTTGGCTTTTTCTTCTTCTACCTTGGCAGCCGGTGCTTTATCTACAAATTTAGGATTTGCAAGCATACCGGATGCACGCTTGATCTCGCCGGCCAGACGACCGGATTCTTTCTCCAGACGCTCGATCTCTTTGTCGATATCAACCAGCTCTGCAAGCGGAATATAGAGTGCGGCATCATGTATCAGAGTAGATACTGCATTCTCATCAATACCATTCTTGCTATCCTGAATGAATACCTCACTTGCATATCCAAGTGTTGCAAAGAAATTCTTTGATGCTTCAAATATATCACGGATCTCACTCTTAGCAGATACAACATATACAGTTGCTTTCTTGCTTGGCGGTACGTTCATACCGGTACGCAGATTACGGATCGCACGAACCGCAGCCTTGATCGTATCAACTGCATTTTCATCCTGCTTGAAGCTCCACTCCTCTTTATATACAGGCCAGTCAGAGATCATGATAGATTCTTCCTCATCCTGAATATTACAGAAGATCTCCTCCGTGATAAACGGCATATATGGATGTAATAATTTCAATGCCCGGATCAGAACTGTCTTTAATGTCCAGAGGGCTGCTGCCTTTGTCTCGTCTGCATCATTGTAAAGTCTTGGCTTAACCATCTCGATATACCAGTCACAGAATTCTTCCCATATGAAGTCATATACCTTGGAAACTGCGATACCCAACTCGTATTTCTCCATATTATCTGTCATCTCAACTGCCAGATCATTGACCTTGGATAAGATCCAGCGGTCAGCGATCGTAAGATCAGATAATTTTACATTTGAGAAATCCGCCTTTTCCATGTTCATCATAATGAATCTGGATGCATTCCAGATCTTATTTGCAAAGTTTCTGGAATTCTCTACACGCTCCCAATAGAAACGCATATCATTTCCCGGTGCATTACCTGTGATCAGTGTCAGACGAAGGGCATCTGCACCGTATTTATCAATAACCTCAAGCGGATCGATACCGTTTCCAAGAGACTTACTCATCTTCCGGCCCTGATCGTCACGAACCAGTCCGTGGATCAGAACATGCTTAAATGGGCTCTTTCCTGTCTGCTCCAGTGCGGAGAATACCATACGGATAACCCAGAAGAAGATAATATCGTAGCCGGTTACAAGTACGTCAGTCGGATAGAAATATTCATATTCCGGTGTCTTCTTTGGCCAGCCAAGTGTTGAGAATGGCCAGAGTGCGGATGAGAACCATGTATCCAGTGTATCTTCATCCTGTGTCAGATGTGTGCATCCACATTTCGGACATACCGTCGGAACTTCTCTGGAAACGATCGTCTCATGACACTCATCACAGTAATAAGCCGGGATTCTGTGTCCCCACCAAAGCTGACGGGAGATACACCAGTCGCGGATATTTTCAAGCCAGTGGATGTATGTCTTATCAAACTGCTCCGGTACAAATTCCAGCTCATCTGTCTTGATCAGATCAAGAGCTGCCTGGCCCATTTCCTTCATACGGACAAACCACTGTGGCTTGATCATTGGCTCTACCGTTGTCTTACATCTGTCATGTGTTCCTACATTATGTGTGTGTGGTACAACCTTTACAAGAAGACCTTCTTTTTCCAGATCTGCTACCATTGCTTTTCTTGCTTCATAACGATCCATGCCTGCGTATTTGCCGCCCTTCTCGTTGATCGTAGCATCATCGTTTAAAATATTGATTTCTTCCAGATTGTGTCTCTTACCTACTTCGAAGTCGTTCGGATCATGTGCCGGTGTAATCTTTACACAACCTGTTCCGAATTCCATATCTACATATTCATCTGCGATAACAGGGATCTCTCTGTCTGTTAAAGGAAGCTTCAGCATCTTACCGATGATATCCTTATAACGCTCATCCTTTGGATTTACAGCAACCGCCGTATCACCAAGCAGGGTTTCCGGTCTGGTCGTTGCGATCTCTACATATCTTCCTTCTTCTCCAACGATCGGATAATTGATATGCCAGAAATGTCCTTCCTGCTCTACATGCTCTACCTCTGCGTCCGAAATGGATGTCTTACATACAGGACACCAGTTGATGATCCTGGAACCTTTGTAGATATATCCCTTTTCATAGAGATTGACAAATACTTCCTTAACTGCTTCTGAACATCCCTCGTCCATTGTAAAACGCTCTCTGTCCCAGTCAGCAGATGAACCCAGCTTCTTTAACTGGTTTACGATTCTTCCGCCGTATTCTTCTTTCCATTTCCAGGCATGCTGTAAGAAAGCCTCTCTGCCGATCTCCTTCTTATCAATACCTTCTGCCTTTAATTTCTCTGTTACCTTTACCTCTGTAGCGATCGCTGCATGGTCTGTACCCGGCTGCCATAATGCACTGTAGCCCTGCATTCTCTTGAAACGAATGAGGATATCCTGCATCGTATTGTCCAGGGCATGACCCATATGAAGCTGTCCGGTTACATTTGGAGGCGGCATAACGATCGTAAATGGTTTCTTACTGCGATCTACCTCTGCATGAAAATATTTCTTATCTTCCCATTTTCTGTACAGCCTGTCTTCTATATCGGCCGGATTGTATGTCTTTTCCAGTTCTTTCATCTGTTCCATCCTTTCTGTTTTTATAGCATCTTTAGTGGAGCGTTTTTCCTTTACAGAATCAATCTTCTTACATAGAAAAAGCCCTTTGAAACATCTCTGTTCCAAAGGGCGTATCTTACGCGTTACCACCTTAATTTATCACTCATCTTATTCTGTAACGGGAACGACCCGGCGCATCCTACTGAACATTTCGGATGTGCTGCTCCAAAGCTACCTTCCCACAAATTTCCTCGAAAGACCTTTCAGCCTGTGGATCTTCCTCTCTGGCAGTTCTTTTATGGTACTCCTCTTTTTCCTTGCATTTATGCTGTTAAACTAAATCTCATAGTACAACAGAAGTCTTTCCAGTGTCAAGCGGTTTTAAACGTAATCTTGCTATTTTTCATACATCAATACTCTTTCCCACGGCATAAGTGTCGCTCCATCATCCTCTGGGAAACATGCACTCATCTGATCCGATATCACCTTTAACTTTTTCCGTATTCTTTCATAGCTAAAGAATCCATTATCATTCTGCTGATCCGTCATGGCATATTCAAATACTCTCGCACGGTCTTCATTTGGAAAGCTTTTTGAGTAGGTGTCAATAAATGCAATCTCTGACGCATCACCGGATGAAAATGCAACATAGGTATTGTCATAGCTATTTTCATTTGCAATATAATCGTAATCATAATCGAATCCATCCGGGTTGCACTCCGACCAAATTCCTTCATCAAACCAACAGCCGGTGTAATTCATATGGTTCTCGATCGCATGGAAGATCTCGTGGTGGATCGTGCTGATATAGGAGGACTGATCATTGATATCAATAACCAGAAATGTGTCATTCTCCAGAGTATTCTGAACTCCGGCAGCTGTTGTAAGTGCCGTTTCATCTGTTCCTATGATCGCACCTGCCAGATAGATCTTTAATATGCTTCCATATCCATCATCCAGATTTTTCAACATCCGATCCGGATATTTCTTCAACTCATTCTTCAGGACTTCCAGTGACTGCGCGGTCAGAAGTGCATTGTCTGATGCCTCATACCGGTAGATATCCTTGCTGCACTCCGTCACTTCATCAAATATATGTACCTCTACACCATTTTGATCTCCGATATCCTTTGCCTGCTGCCGCAGCTCCTGCTTCAACTCATCGGACGGATGATCCAGATAACTCCATGGATAACGGTAGACTCTGGAATCACCGGAAATGCTGCGCGCATCGTTCAGATCCCATATGTATACTTCCGGTGTGAGTCCGCTCGTTGAAAATGCAAAGAAGTTGTATGTATCTATATAAGTACCTTGATCGATATAAATATAATTTGTTTCATCAAACGGAAATGTTACTGCAAGTCTGCTTTCACATTTACCGGTATCCACATTATAGATCCGAAACTGCAGCTTCTGTGTATTCGTCTCCTGCGACTGGCTGGCACTGCCATACATAGCCAGACCATGTTCTACATCGCATCCAACCTGAAAATCACCTGTATTATCCGGGAACAAAATTCCCGGTTCTTCCCCGGAAGTTTCTCCATACACCTGATAGACCTGATCATCCGCATATACCGATGCGTAGTACTTATCCCCACTTCCTTCAAATTGCACGATATCATAATCACCGGTTTCTTTTATATCTTCACCGGTCACACTATAACATCTGACCTCCACACGTTCTGCCGTATTATCATATGCCGACACCACCAGATACTCCGGTTCTTCCGCATATCCTAGCAACGTTGTATCTTTTCCTTCTCCTGAATACGCCGGACACACCTCTGACTCTTCCCCCGACCGCAGATCATATTCATAGATCTGTCCATCCTCTGCATTTATATAGAAGAAGCCGGTGAGATCCTTTGACATCAGATAACTGTCCGGTGTCCCCTTTTCGATCGGCATAACAGTCTCCTGCTCCAACAATGCTCCATACCGGATCAGCTCTTTGTTGCCTTTATCATAGAGAACCACCTCATCGGTTCCATTTGAAAATACATCTGACGCATATGTATTCTTCGGGCAGCTTACAACCACTTTCTGCCTGAGATCCGCCAGATCATATAGTGCCAGATAACCATCTTCTCCTACGCCATACTGGATTCCAAGTGCATCCCCAAAAGCAAACATCTTATTAATGTAAATATTATCTTCCTCTACTTTCATATCCAGTTGATACAGGTTCGTATGTCCGGATACCTTTGCCTGCTTGTAGTATTCTCCCGAGACGATTGATTTCCACTCTTCTTCTGTGGTCGTTTCTTCGGTTGTCGTCTGTGAGCCATCTGCCCTGTCAGTATTTTCTTCTGTCAGATACCCGGAGGTTGTTCCCCCATTCTTATCCCCACCTGTCACCTGACAGCCTGTTATCTGTCCAAGTGCCATGCTGATAACCAGCACTCCTGCCAGCCATCTGCCGATACCTTTCCTGTAATTCTTTCTCATATATGCACCCCATTTCTATGCCATTATAATACCCCTAATTTATTTCCACTTTTTAACAGAATATCATATATTAATTTCCTTGTAACTAATAAAAACCATCAAAATGATGGTTTTTAAGCACTGTTTCGCCATCATTTTAATGGTTTTATATGTTGATCAATTATTCAAAGCATTATCCCAGGATCACTGCCTGCCCGGAGCTTAACCGTATACGGTTGCCATTTAAGCATACGTCATTCTTATTATCTAACAAAACATGAAGCTTCGGCTGCTCATTTGTAGTCAGCAGATCAACCGTGATATCTTCTCTACTGTAATTCGTTATAATGTAAACGGTCTGGTCTTCCGTCTTTCTTGCATATGCAAATATTCCATCCTTCTCCACAAACATTGGAACGACCTTGCCATAGGTAAATACTTCTTTGTAGTCCTCGGACTTACGAAGTGCGATCAGCTTCTGGTAATAGTACCATACTGAATCTTCCCTGCCAAGCTGTTCTTTTACATTGATCTCTTTATAATTTGGATTTACAAAGAGCCATGGTGTTCCGGTTGTAAATCCTGCCTGTGCAGAATCATCCCACTGCATTGGTGTTCTGGCATTATCCCTGCTGTTCTCATAGCAGGCTTCCATCGCTTCTTCTACCGTGCAGCCAGCATCGATTGCAACTGCATATTCATTCTTTGTACTAATATCATTGTAATCATCGATTGAAGCCATATGACAGTTACGCATACCGATCTCTTGTCCCTGATAAATAAACGGAATACCACGCAACATAACACTGATCGTTCCCAGCAATTTGATTCCGTCTTCATTCTGAAGGTAATCCGGCAGATAACGGCTCGCACCTCTTGGCTCATCGTGATTCTCTATAATATTTGCAAGGAAGCCGACATCTTCACATTCCTTCTGTGCATGGAAGATCACCTTTTTCAGATCATCAAATCCGACCTTCTTCGCATCGTACCAGCCATGATCGCCAAAGGTCATCTCATGCGCTGAGAAATCAAACATCGTTGAAAAATGTCCGTCGTCACCGATAAATTCTTCCAGCTCATCCTTCTTCATATTGAATACTTCAGCAACTGTAAACGCATCGTACTTTTCAAATGTATGCTTCTTCAGATCCTCTAACAGTTCACCAACGCCATCGACGCCCTCAACCATATGGAAGATTCCTGTCATTCCATCCGGTCCGTCCGGCTCATAATCCGGAAAACTCAGATCTTTCTTGATATTGATGATCGCATCGATACGGAAACCCGCAACGCCCTTATCCAGCCACCAGTTGATCATGGTATATAATTCATTTAATACCTCTGGATTGTTCCAGTTCAGATCCGGCTGTTCCTTTGCAAACATATGAAGATAATAATAGTCCGTTCCTTCTACTTTCTCCCATGCGCTTCCACCAAAATAAGACCGGTAATTGCTTGGCGGATTGCCGTCTTTTCCCTTACGGAAATAAAAATAATCGCCATATTTACCCTCCGGATCTTTTAATGCTTTCTGGAACCATTCATGCTGGTCAGAACAGTGATTAATAACAAGATCCATAATGATATACATATCCCGCTTCTTCGCTTCTGCTAACAACTCATCGAATTCTTCCATCGTTCCAAAGATCTCATCGATCTTATAATAATCTGAAATATCATAACCCTGATCGACAAATGGAGACTGATAGATCGGAGATAACCAGATAATATCGATTCCCAGACTTTTCAGATAATCTAAATGATCGATCACGCCACGAAGATCACCGATTCCATCTCCATTTGTATCCTGAAAACTCTTTGGATATATCTGATATGCTACTTTACCATGCCACCATTTTCTTTTCATTATAAAAACCTCCTGTATTCCTTTTATACTGTCTGTATCTGTTCCACCATCGGATACAGATACTCGTCCTTTTTACACTTTAATTACAGTATACGGAATCCATAGAGGTTTTCTATCTTTAAATTGACTATTTCATTGTACTATTTTGACTTTTTACGATATTCGGAAGGTGTCATGCCCTTCTCCTTTTTAAAGCGTCTGATAAAATATCCGATATTGTCAAATCCACAGGCAGCTGCAATATCTATGACCTTATCCTCTGTCTCTGCAAGTGCCGTTGCCGCTTTCTCCACACGGATCACATTGATATATTCTGTGATCGTCTTCCCGATATTCTTCTTAAAATATCGGCAAAAATACTGTTCATTCATATTGACCAGCTCCGCCAGTTCGGACAGGCGGATCGGTGAACCGTAATGCTCCCCGATATACTGCAGCACCTTTTTCAGATTCTCTACCGTTCCGGATTCTTCCCTGTCTTCCCTGACCTGTCTTGTAAACAGGTCATACTTATATGCAACTGCGATCAATTCTAACATCTTTGCCTTGATATTCAAATAGAGCATATTTTTCTGTAGATTCTGTTTCGGTTCTCCTGCCACGTTCTCACGCGTTATTGAAGAATCCAGATGCTGCCCTTTCTTCGTATCATGTTCTTTCATCTGCCTAAGCACCTGTTCAATCTCTTTATAACAGGCACTCAATTCCTCAAATGCCGCATCCCCACTCTGGCACAGAACCGGCATCCGAAGCTTTCCTTCTGCAAGTGGGCCAAGCACCTTCGCCTCCGCCGCATCATACCGTTCAAAGCACAGGATATCAACAGGGAACACAACCGCACTTTCTATACCATTCTTTTCCAGGATCAGTGCATGCAGTTCTTCCGGATGGATGCACATAAATGCCGGTGCATGAACCTGATACTCCTTTGTATTTATCCATACCGGGAAATCACCTTTTTGAAAATAGATCCATTCCATTTCCTCATGCCAATGCGGAACCACATGCCACTCATTTTCTCCGTTCCATTCGTACAAAGCAACCGGATACTGCACCGTTCCATGTGTTCTATTCTCTTTTAACAGTGTATTTGCCATTTCCTGCTTTTTCATGCTTTGGCCCTTTCTTATTTTATGCTGGACATCTTCTATATTTCATTATACACTTTTCCTATATGAGGACAAATGGTTTTATATCGTACATTGCATTTATTTTCTTATAATTTCCCCCATATTACCCAATGATCAATTTTTAACAGGAGCAAAAAGAATGGACATACTCCCACCAATATCAAATATCAAACGAAACCATCCGGTCTCACTGCCGGATGCCACTCTGTTTCCAAAAAGCATCGGCGTTCTGGCAGCAGGAATTCTGTCTGCATCTGTCTTTACCTGCGAAATCGACCATACACCGAGATTTATTTTTCTTGGAATCGGCATCGTATTGATCATAATTGCCGTTATATTACTGATACGCTATATAAAACAGGTGACCGCATTTAAGAAATACAAACCTGCATGGGAAAAACACAAAAGCATTTATGATGATTTTGCCATAGAACTGAATCACTGGTATGATTCCGGACTTCCGCCAAAGAGACTCCCGGAACCACATATTTTTCAAGAAACACCGCATGGTATACCGTTGACCTGATGAATGAACATATCACCAGACGACTGCGGTTTGAGAATTCATCCGGCATCATATATGACCGGGATTCCGATGATACGATGTATGAATCTGTTGTCCACACACCAAATGAAGCCGAGCTTCATCATATGACAATGACCTGCCCGAACTGCGGTGCCGTAAATCCGGTTTCCGCTCTGACACAGGGCTGCCCATACTGCAGTACCGTTTTCCAGATAAAGGATCTGTTCCCACGTGTCACGAATACCTATTTTATCCGAAATAATGCTTCCATGAAAAATGTAAACAAACGAGGCTCCACCATATGGATTACTATGCTGGTTGTATTTCTATTTACTTTTATTTCCTTTCTTTCAGACCGGGAGAATCCGATTCCTGCCAGCCTGATCATGTCCTATTTTGTCACACTGATCTTCGGCGGCATCACCGGACTTATGCTTTCATCCGTTCTTTTGATCATTAAGCAGTTCAATCGTGACGGTCGAAAACGTATTCCATTCTGGTCTTATGTGACAGCAAAGGGAAAGATCTCACGAGCATTTGCGCCTTATGATCCTGTTTTTTCTTTTGAGAAATTTGAAGGCCAGATCATCGCCCTGATCCGCATGACCGTTCTGGCAGATCACCCGGAAAACCTTGCTTTCTATCGTGGTTCTTCTTTTGATCCATATTTTCAGGATATCATCGAGATGACCTACATGCAGGCTTTAACTGTCAATAATATCCACATGGAGGGAAGTGAGCTGTGCCTGAATCTTCGTACCTGGTGGATAAATTACAGTGAACATGATGGCGCCATAAACCGTCGGGGCGACTGTATCGACATCACCCTCCGGAGAAATACCGCCTACATAGAACCGCCCGGTTTCTCCATTACTTCCGTACACTGCCCTGCCTGTGGCGCAAGCTTCGATACTGTACGCCAGCGCAGCTGCCCTTACTGTGGCAACGAATATCATATGGAGAATGCTGGATTTATTATTGAAAAGCTGGAGCTGTCTTAGCGGCATCCTATGACATATAATACGAATTCCCCTGAAAAGACTCATGATATTTTCTGTTCGTAGCACATGCCTGATTCGTAAATACTCCTGTGCTAACTCGCCTTCGGCTCAAACAAGCACTCGTATTTACTGGCAATGTGCAACTCACAACGAAAAATCATGAATGTCTTTGTCAGGGGAATTGTATTATATGTCATAGGATGTCCACCAAGACAGCTCCAGCTTCCATTATATCGTGAGCTTAACTCACCCTATGCATTCCGCAAAATCGGTACTCTTGCAAGCAAGTGATTTTGCATTCATTATATTCTATTTTTCTCCTATAATATGGCGGGCAACATAGACACCGCTGGCGGAGGCATGGGACAACGAATGCGTTACGCCACTGCCATCTCCGATCACATATAAGCCCTTGTGGCAGCTTTCCAGATTCTCATCCAACTCCACTTCCATGTTGTAGAACTTAACCTCCACACCATATAACAGAGTATCATCATTTGCTGTTCCCGGTGCTACCTTATCCAGTGCATAGATCATTTCCATGATTCCATCTAAGATACGCTTTGGAAGGACAAGACTCAGATCACCCGGTGTTGCCGTTAAGGTCGGTGTTACCAGCCCTTCTTCAATACGCTTCACGGTACTTCTTCTGCCTCGGACTAGGTCGCCAAACCGCTGTACAATGACACCACCGCCTAGCATGTTTGATAATCTTGCGATACTTTCACCATATCCGTTACTGTCCTTAAATGGCTCTGAGAAATGCTTGGAAACCAGAAGTGCAAAGTTTGTATTCTCTGTCTTCTTCTCATCACCCTCATAGCTGTGTCCGTTTACAGTGATGATACCATTCGTATTCTCATTTACCACAATTCCATTTGGATTCATACAGAAGGTTCTGACATTATCTTCGAATTTCTCTGTACGATATACAATCTTGCTTTCATATAATTCATCCGTCAGATGTGAGAAGATAACTGCCGGAAGCTCCACACGGACTCCGATATCGACACGGTTGGATTTTGTAGGAATCTCAAGCTCCTTACATACCTTTTCCATCCATTTGCTTCCGCTTCGTCCAACGGATACGATACATTTCTCACAGTCGAATTCACCCTTATCACAGATGATACGATAACCACCATCAATGACCTGTACTGTATCAACCGGTGTATCAAAATAAAAGTCCATATGATCCTTCATCTGATCATACAGATTCTGAAGAACAACATAGTTGATATCAGTTCCCAGATGGCGAACCGACGCATCTAAAAGCTTCAGCTTGTTCTGAAGACATAGCTTCTTGAACTTCGTTCCGGCGGTTGAATAAAGCTTTGTTCCATCGCCGCCATTTTCCATATTAATCTCATCTACATACTTCATCAGGTCAACAGCTTTCTGCTTACCGATATATTCATACAGTGTTCCACCAAAATCATTTGTGATATTGTATTTTCCATCTGAGAATGCACCTGCTCCGCCAAATCCACACATGATCGAGCAATGCTTACAGTTAATACAATTCTTGATCTTATCGCCATCAATCGGACATTTTCTCTTTTTTAAAGTATATCCTTCTTCGAATACAGCGATCTTACACTCCGGTTTCTTCTTCATCAGTTCATATGCCGCAAAGATTCCTCCCGGTCCTGCACCGATAATAATCACATCATACTTCATACACAACTTTACCTTTCATTTATCAGACAAGCTGATCCCTGAATTCGTCTTTTAATTCCGACAGAATCGTATCCATACGCCTGTCATAATCTTCAATATGTCCATGAAGTCGGTTATAAACCGCTTTCTGGACTTTATTGTAGATTGGAAGCTCCCGCACATCTTCTTTAGAATCTCCGACTTCACTCATCAGATCCTCTAAAAAGTTCGCAGGAAGTCCTCGTTTCTTAATCTCTTTTTCAAGTGTCGCAGTATCCACTGTAACTGCCAGCACACAGAAATATTCGATCAGGGATTCCTCATTCTTATTTAATGAATATGCCTTAATAAAATAGCTCTTTGCTTCATCAAGCTGAAGATTTCCGGCCAGAGCAACTGCTTTATTATGATATACATTTCCGAGGAATTCATCCTCCTGTTTTTCTTTTTCCAGATAGCAGATGACCTCATCATAGAGCGCACCCGCTTTTATATAATGCTTGTACCGCAGATATCCATCCGCCCGCAGCTTCTCGACTTCGTATGATTTTAACGTACGAAGCTTCTGGCATTCCGCCATAAACTGCCGTACTTCTTCACTGCTGTAATATCCGCCATACACAAGAATCTCCACCATGATATCCTGAACAAATGCATGCTTCTCAAGTAATGTATCGATCTTATCCGCAAGCTCTGTGAGATCAAGCTCTCTTCTGATCCATGCCGACAATCTCGCCGTCACATCTTCTTCCCCAACCAGCACCATATTATTATACAGGTAGTAACACAATTCCTCGTAGGAATATACAGATACCTTGGTATTCAGGAATGTATATGGATTCTGTGCAGTTTTTGTATTACATACAATTATTTTTCCCATTTCAGGTCAAATTCCTTCCTATATATCTTATTTGTGGTCGGGAACATCGTTCCAAATCCTTCATCCCTGATAACAACCGCTCCCTTTTCCGCACTGTAGAATTCCGCTTCCAGTGAGATCTTGGTCGTCTTCGGCGGACGCTTCGGCAGTCCGTGGATCTCGATATGTTCCTTATCATAATCTCCTGTCAATATGTTGCGATAGATCAGCTCCACCTGATTTGATTCGTCCGGAAAGATATATAATTTTCCCTTTGTGTGGAACCATTCCTGTCCTCCTCTGGTGATCGGCACAAATGTCTTGCTGTCATCATTTAAACTGATACCTATATCAAAGCCAACTGTATATTCCGACCGGATCAGATAACGATCAAGCACCTTGCTGTGCCGATCGCCAAATGCCCGGTAGCAGGCTCCCTTTGTATAGATATTCTGACCGACAAATACCCGTCTTCCCTGACAGAGGATCGTCGCCGACTCCTTCAGCCAGTTATCCGCAAAGCCAATTCCGGTCAGGAACACCGAGGACACATAAGTCTCTGCCAGAAGCTCCTGACAGATTGCTGCGAACTGCTCATCCAGCTCCTCATCATCCTTCTTAAACGCTGAAAATGTCAAGCGGTCTTTCAGGTTTTGATGAAATACATCCACAATCTCCGGTGATTTGTTATGCGTAATATCGAATCTGTAATAATCAAGCCCGCTGCTGTTAAAATCAAACAACACCACACTGTTATTTCTTAACGACTCCGGCTGATTAAAGATGTAATAAATTCCACTGTCTATATGGCTTGTGATCTCAAACTGTTCATCACTTAAATGAAGCGCTCCCTGTAACTCCTGCACCGCCTTAATGATATGAATATCGGCATCTGCGATCGTTACTACCAGCCGCCTGATCTCATAGCTTTCAAACTGTTTTGTAAATTCCCGGATATGAAGCAGCAGCATTTTGACCAGAAGGTCTTTTGCTTTATAACTTGTTCCATAGATCTCCGTGTCCTCGTTGATGATCGTCTTCTGGTAAATACGATCAACCACCACGCCATCTTCCTTGAACCGTTTCCCTGCAGCCACCGCTCCGACACTCCAACCGGATTCATCCTTTGCTCCGGTTCCGTCTTTATATTTATCTGTATAAAACATAATATTTGGAAGCAGATATGTATCTTTGGAATCACTGTGACAGATTGATTCCGGTACTCCTTCATCCAGCTTATAATAACTTAACTGTGTATACTCCGGGCTCAGATCCAATCCCAGATATAATGGATGTTCCGTCATGTTATCTCCTCCTGTTTCTGCTGTCTTATAACAATATCAGATTCTCCTCAAAGAAATGTGTGTTATTCAGATAGGTATCCATCGCCTGGATCAGCTCCTGATCATTTCTTGTCTCCTGACTGATCAGCATACTGTTGATCAGCTCAAATCGATTACTGTTCTTCTTATGACATGTTGTATTCTTTAAAATATCACTCTCAACGATGGATGAATTACCGCTCTCCGCACCATCAATGGAATATAACAGCGTCTCTCCGTGGAACACAACAAATTCCTTGATATAAATTCCCGGTATGATCTCATTCATTCGCTCCGATTTGTAATGTGCCATACTGTTGCTTTCCTGACCGAAGCTGTAGCTTACCCAGATCTGTCTGCCGCTCTCACCCTTAAAGATCAGATAGGTCTTAAACTTCATATCATCCGGCAATGTTACAAAGGATGCAAATTCTTTAAAGAGCGGCAGGATCTTACTGCTGTCTATAAAATGACGAACTGTATCCCGGATCCATTCCTTCTGTTCTGCCGAGAACCGTCCACCGCAGCCTGCAAAATAAGAGAGCAGCGCCATCTCTGAAATCTCATCTGTAATGTTCTTCTTCGCCACCTCTTTATACAGACATTCCATGATATCCGCAGGAATCTTCAGATCCTTGATAATATACTGGTATGCACAGAACCGTAAAAATGCCTTGACTACCATGCCCCTGCTTCTGCCTGCGTAATAAAGCGCAAAGATATCAAAGATTGCCTCTGTATAAGCATCCGCAAACATCATCTGTGCCAAGATATTCTCTGCAAGCATATCAATATCACGATAATTTGTGTTAACTGCCTTAAACAGCTCTGCCATTTCCTCTAACGAACCATTATAGTTATTGATCAGGAATGCCAGAACCTTCTGTGTCGCATACCCCCTCCGGTACAGATATACACAGATGGATAATAACGTCCGATCATCATCATAGCGCTTATCGGATATTCCGAATTCCGCGATCCGTATCAGTTCATCCACATCCACATCTACATATCCAAACCGATGGATTCCATTAAATGCCTGCTCATACATCCGTAAAGAAATGTAATATGTAATGATCCGGGAAGCGTCCTCTACTTCCACATAATCCAGATCAATTCGCGACAGATATTTATATAAAATGTCCGCATCATAATTCTCATGATAATACTCAACCATATGGCGGAGTGCTCTCTGCCGGATCAGATAACTGATATTCGGGCAGTTAGAGATATCACGCGCCAGATTGATCTCGGATGCATCCTTATATGAGAAGCTGTCTATATCGTTATACTCAAATAATAACAGGCGGTAATCCTTCGGATTATACTCTTTACAGATATCCAGATAATTTTCTTCTCCAACAACCGGCTCAAGCCGGTATGGTACCGTATTGATATATCTGCAGCCCCGACTGTCAAGTAATGTAATGATAGCGGATTCTGACACGATCTCTACATAAGCTTCTCCGTCAATCACATCCACCTGTTCACTCTTTTCCAGTTCCTCATGTGTTACAACCACTGATACAATATTCTTATTCCGACAGGTCAGCTTCTGCTTGAATATGATATTAATTAACTTTGATGCAAATTCCGGTTTCACACTCTCCGGCTCCAGAAATTCTTCATAGATAACCGTCAGATCATCACTCACTTCTCCGTCAATGATCTTCTTCTCCATGAAGTTCTCGATTGCCGGAATATACTCATGGAACACATTCATATTCTGTGCCTTATTCATTATGACATTTGCATAGAGATATGCCAGCTCTTCATCATCTAACGTATTCTTGTAATTGAAATAACGGAGAATGGATTCCGGTATCGGCTGATACGTCTTCTTATCCATACTCTTTAAGAAGCCCTCATACAAACCAACATATTTAATTCCTGCATTTGCCGCATCCTGATAATATACATGATACTCTTTATCACATTTTTTAAATCTGAGAAGGATTTCACATATCGTATCCAAGGTCATACGGTCATGTTTTGCTGCATAGATATTCTCCAGCATCTTGAATGCGTGAATATCAAAGAGCTTCATTCTTGCAGCCGTCTTTACGAATTCCATAATGACATCTTCGGATACAAATTCATGCCGCATACCCCATCGGATAGCTGAGATCTCAAGCGGTGCGATCCGTTTCATCATAAGCGGCTGCTTATTGAACATATCACATATTTCAAAGTAAATAACCGGGCTGTTTACACCCTCATTATATAATTTCCGGATATCCTCATAAAGGTTCCATTTATCCTCTGTATAACTGTAATCCACAAATAACAGCAGCCAGAAATAAAACAGCTTGTCCTTCTCCTGTTCCAGTCGTCCGCGGACAAGTCTTGCCGTGCTGTCGATCATGTCCTTATCCTTTGTCAGAAGTGATTTCAGATAACTGTAATAACACTTCTCCATGCTGCCTGCCTCGTTCAGATCGGCATCTGCATCGATACGGACAAATTCCTGTTTTACATATTCTGTCTTGCCCTCTAACAGCTTCATATGAAGCAGTCCCAGCCGATAGATGTTATCCTCCGGTCTGTATTTGACCAGTGTTTCCAGTGCCTCTGTCGAACGTTTCGTGTAATCAGCAAGTGCCATCTTATCCGTACGGAAATCAATGTATGCTTTTGCCAGTGCCTCATGACCTTTCTTGATCATGAAATTCACATGACGATTCTTCGGCTCGGTTCTCTGAACCTCCGGCTTCTTGATGCTGACCTTTACACTGATATTCTGCAGGGTATTATTAAAATGGATATAACCTGCCGATACCCCTTCCGGGATCTTCGTCGGATCGATCAGGAAGTTCAGCTCATAATTATTTCCAGTGAAATCCTGACCTGTGATCCGGGTTGCTTCCGGGATCAGGAAATCGCTGTCTGATGTAATATAGGTATGGGTATAACCCCAGGTGTTCTTATTTACGGAGATCGTTGCACGAACCAGCTCATCCGGCATCTCGATCAACAGCTCACGCTGCTTTGCTGTCAGTGTAAGCACACGTTTCTTATGGGTATATACAAGGAATTCTTCCATTGCCTGATTGATGGATAACGATTTCTTCAGGCTCTCATAGACTCCCTTAATGATCGCGTCATCCCCTAAAAAGGTACGCACGAATTCCGGGCTGTCAAAGATCTGAACTGCTACATCCCAGTGCTCCTCTGCGAAGGTCGCGAACTGGAACAGGTCCTCGATCCGTTTGTCTTCTACCAGAACATAAGGCGGAACAACCTCTACGCTGTACGGGATCTTATATTCTCCACCATCCGTTATGATGTTGATATGTCCTTTAAAGCTCTTGCCTTCTTCGATTCCGCGGGCATCAAAAGAAAAGGCAACCGTATTCCGTCTGCCTACAAATGTATGACTCTTGAAATCGAACAGGTATCTGCTGTCATATACCATCAATTTGATCGGTACATCATTCTTTGACACCACCTTAAAGGTTCCCTGAAATATGGAGCCGGCTTCCACAGCCAGTTCCAGCTTTGCAATGGAAATATCAATATCCGGTCTTTCTACATTGAATTCTCCTCTGGCGTACTGTTCTACGATCCCTTTCATCTGGTTCTCCTTGCTTTCGTAATCATTTTATTAAAACTCATGTATTTTTCTTGTAATTAAATCCCCGAATCGGTATAATTATATAAAAACATATATTTTGATTATAGCAAAATAAATAGTTTTTTGAAACATTATATATGGAAAAAGAGGAATTTTTTATGGGAAAAAGTACGTCACATCTTTCTGGGAGCAATCTGCTCTCCCAGAATGAATCTGTAAGATTTGACCTGAACATGAATCCGCTCGGGGTTCCGGATTCTGTCAAAAATGTCATTCTTAACAGTATCGAAGATCTGAAGCGTTACCCGGATGGCTCATATACAAGATTAAAAGACAGTATTGCAGGCTATTCTGGTGCGGATCCGGACGATATCATTGTCGGAAGCTGCTCATATGAATTTATCAAACTCCTGATCGAATTCAACAGTCCAAAACATGCTGTCCTTCTTTCACCGGGAGCACAAAATTATGAGAAGCTCCTAAAAATGAACGGCTGTGATATCACATATTATCAGTTATCCGAAGAGGAAAATTATGAACTGGATATTGCGGATTTCATCTCTACGTTAAATGAGTCCATTGATATGGCATTTATCTCGAATCCAAATGGAACAACGTCACAGGTTATCGACCGCGAATCTCTGGAATTCATTGCAAAGATCTGCGCAGGAAATGATATTGCACTGGTCGTTGATGAGGAGTATATGGATTTCGTTCAGGATAAGGATGATTGCACCGCTATTCCGCTGGTTAAGGAATATGACAATCTCTACGTTCTCAGAAACACAAGTAAATTCTTTGCAGTACCCGGTCTTCGATTAGCCTATGCGATCACATCTAATCCGGTTTTTAAAAAGACAATGTCAATCACCGGTTTTCCTTATGCGATCAACGCACTTGCCGAGGCAGCCGGCATTGATATGTTCAAGGATGCTTCCTACATAAGTAAGACCCAGACACTGATGAAGACGGAACGGAATCTCGTCTATTCTGCACTGGCAAGCCGCAAGACGATTAAGCTCTATAAGCCGGATGCAAATTTTATTCTGGTTAAATTATTAAAGACCGATATTACTGCTCAGACAGTTGTGGAACATTGCCAGAGTAAGGGATTGTATATCAGAAGCTGTGCCGACATCACAGGATTGGATAATTCTTATATCCGCTTCTGCTTCATGAATCCGGAACAGAATGATCTGGTCGTTAACACTATTTTAGAGGTTGTATAATAAATTATATATGTTATTTAAATGAAAGGGTGGTACATACATATGAAACATGAACCAATGAAATTAACATCTTCTTACAATAATCAGTTATATATCAAAGTGATGAACGGTCACTTTGCTACAAACCATTCTCATATCAACCAGTATATCGATATGACAACCTTGAAGGTCAGAGGCACTATGGCTGCTGCCGCTGCCAAATCCATGGGAACCGAATATATGGCATCAACCATTGTTGACACGATCGTCTGCATGGACGGAACTGAAGTGATCGGTGCTTATCTGGCAGAAACCTTAAGTCAGAACGGTATCACTTCCATGAACCAGCACAAATCCATCTACGTTGTTACACCTGAGGTTCACAGCTCCGGCCAGTTGATCTTCCGTGACAACCTCCAGCCAATGATCGAAGGCAAGCATGTGCTTCTTCTGATCGCATCTGCTACAACCGGTAAAACGATCAAAAAGAGCCTGGAATGTATCAAATACTATGGAGGTTCTATCGCAGGTATCTCTGCTATCTTCTCTGTTGCAACAGAGGTTGACGGCTATCCGGTACATGCACTGTTTACCGAAAAGGATCTTCCTGATTACAAGACCTATCCTCATGATCAGTGTCCAATGTGTCAGGCCGGAAACCGCATTGAAGCTATTGTAAACAGCTATGGTTATTCTGAATTATAATAGAACTATTCCAAAAAGAAGTCTGGGAGAAATTTCTCCCAGGCTTCTATTTTATACGCATACAAAATAAAAATATTTTCAGAAAGGATAAACTATATATGGCTACCACTTCTCTTAACCCAAATCTAACATTGATAGAATCAGCCCTTTCAAAAGATGATATCATGAAAATTAATTTATATTATAAAGATGGTACTTTTTACAACGAACGAGAAGGTACTCCTTCTGATATAATTAAAGATATAGACATAAATAATTTTTATTTTGTTCCCACAGAATTTGGAAATTATATTCCTACATATGCAACTTTCGAGCATTTTGGACGAAAATTTGGTTCTTATGGTTCACCCAATTTTAATATAAAAGCATATATGTGTTTGCAAATAAGATATTTCCATATTACAAACTATTTAAAAGACAATGAACATTACAATACCTTCAATGGATATCACGCATGGAAAGAATATATTGAATCTTTAATTAATGACAGAAGTCAAAAAGACTTTCCTACATACAATACCGAATTAACGAGAATAACAGAACAATATAATTTTAAAGAAATCTACAATCTCAGTGAATGTCAAAAGAAACTTGGTATTTTTATCCTAGCACTAGATGAACAAAAAGTCATCCAAATAGGTTATGCCGATTCTTACAAATATGATTTATGTAAAACAATTCAAAAAGAAATACGAAAATTTAATATGCGCAGTACCGGTATAGCCTTATATAATGCAAAGGATATAACACGTATATTTATCTTAGATGCACATACATTTTTTAATGAAGATACAATAAAACTCACAAAAACTGAAATGCATTCCGTCAAAAGAGAATTTATACGTATGCAACTTGCAGAAGACGATACCTATGAAGATGATTATTTGGATAATAATGAATTATATCGTTCACTACTAAAAGATGCCTTAATTAACAAAACACATGAGCAACGTACATATTTAATTCGCGAAAAAAAATTCCAAATAATTAGTACTATAAAAGAAGATATTTTACTATCATAATTTTTCATTTTTTACTCATGAAAGTTTGATAAAATAACTATTATAAATGCTCACTCTAACAATTATTTTTTATCTTTCTTATTCGTACTACTATTCAAAATAAAGGGACTGCTGCACAGTCCCTTTTATCCATTATTTATTACTTATCCAAATATTTTTTTACCTCCCCAATAACCAGCTCCGCTGTCTGAAACTGTTCTTCCGCTTTTTCTCGTGACGCAATATAGAAATCATCATAATCACTTTTTTCACGTACTCTTTGTAACGTTCCAAGCTTTCTTCCAATTTCACGCGGAAATATTTCTTTAGCCACATATTCTTTATTAAAGTATCCCATAACATCTTTATGACGCTTAAAATCAACTGTACTCAACGCCAATATAGCTTTTACTGCATAAAATGCAGCATAGTAAGAACGATTAATCGAATCCTTATACAAACCCTCTTTTAAACAATGTGCTGCTACTTTTAAACTATCTTCAGCTTCGGCAATTCGATAATTACTTAAATTCTTTTGTCTCTCATCCAATTACTATCCCCTCCTTCTCTACATTATCAAAGAATGGCAACGCCCCCAACCAATATTTATAATGTTCCTCATTTTCCAGAACTGGATTAATCACAATGCCTGATTCCAGTTCTAATTCAAAAGCAAGATCAAAAATTTTGTTCTCGACTTGTTCTATTTCTTCTTTTGAAAAGGGGGTTAATATCATAACATCAATATCTGAATTTTCCTTATAATCACCACGAGCATAAGAACCATAGACAATAAGCTTAGATAAATTATTTTCCAATATTTTTTTAGCACCCTGTGCAAAGGTCATTAAAACTTCCTGTCTTGTCATAAAATTTTCCTCCTGTTCCTGATTATTTTTATTCATATATTATGTAGTTATAATAACATTTTTTATTTATTAATACCATTTAAATCTATTATAATTTCAAAATCCCTCAAATATCACTGAAAAAATTATTTCATCTTATTATTCATGCTTTGGACGGCTTTCATTCGTCCATTTCTTCGGGTTCGTGTCATCCGGTATCAGTCTGACCGGAATAGCACGTAAAACTAGCAGCCACTGACGGATGATGAAATGGCTTTCTTATCTGCTCTGGACAGAAAGGAACCGCTGATCGGCAAACCGGAAACACCGGAGCTGGTTGAATTTTCATTGACCTGGTAATCCCCACAAAAAAGAGGAACCCTTCTTGTTCCACCTACAAAAGCCAGACATAAAATCTGACGATTGTATGGTTGGAACATAAAGGATTCCTCTTTTTTATTCTATAAACTCCCGGCTGATCGCCGAAATCACATCACTTAGCTGTGGTAATGAGAACGTTTATAATGTACGATCAGCCCTGCTGCCGCAAGGATCAGTATCACCACGATTGCCCACACCTGCGGCGTTACATCCTTAATGTTATAGCAACGGACATTGATCCACATCTGATTGATCTGTTTGCTGGCATCTACATCGAAGTACTGCATGATCGCACTTCGCTCGATCGCCGCTTCGTCCGGATACTGGGCATAGAGCTGACGTCTTGTCTGCTCCTCCGGAGCAGTTATGATGTAATCAGGATCCGAATTATCACCACTGAAGAAATAACCAAGCGGATATTCTGTTGTATCTTCTTCTCCATCTTCCGCACCATAATTCCAGTTCAAATAATCAAATACTGTATTATCATCTTCACCTCCTGCAATAACAGAAGTATATCCGATGTAGTACATATTTCTGACTGCATTGTCCGGTCTTGAAAGAAAGTTCACAAAGCTTTCTGCTACCTGTTGTTTTCTGGCATCTTCATCGATACCATCCTTTAACATCACCCAGCCATCAAACCAGAGATTGGTAGATTCCTTCGGCACGGCGAAATCAAGATAAAGATCATCTTCTTCTGCCTGATCCATCGCATAAACCGCATCACCGGACCACTGATAATTTGCAAGCACCTTACCGGATACCATATCTGCCTTACCACTGTCTGTCTCAAAGGAATATACATTGTCCTTCATATCCTGAAGCAGATCCTGCACTTCCTGTATCGTTTCCGGGCTGACATCATTCATTACCCGAAGCAGATCATCATGATAAGTATCTGCATTTATGAATTCCTCTGATGTCAGTTCGTCCTGCTTCAAAATGCCAAGTGCCGCAAAATAAGAATCACGCACATTATCCTTGATCGTAACCTGACGTGCAAACTTCGGATTATTCAGGATATTCCATGTACCTGCTTCTTCCTCTGTTATCTTCTCCGGATTATATAAGATACCGGTTACACCCCACATATATCCGGCTGCATATTTGCTCCAGCTCTCACCATTGATCTCATTTTCATCAAAGGTCTGTCTGATATATGGAGATACTCCCTTTGCATAATAATTTCCCTCTATACTCGTGTCATAAAACGAATCCGAAAACGGAACTACTTTTTCTTCTGCCATCAACTTCATGATCATGTAGTCGGATGGACAGACCAGATCGTATTTATCACCAAGGGTAAGCATGTTATAAAGGTCTTCATTTGTTCCAAAGCAGGAATATTCCACCTTTACCTTCTGACCATATGTCTCATAGTACCAGTTCTCAAAATCTGTCACCATGGAATTCTCACCGAAGATCTCGGTTCCATCTTCCAGGTCGATCACTTCGTCCTCATCCCATTCTCCAAGGTCGATATATTCTTCCCAGTTGGATACACGAAGCACGATCGTATCATCCGATTTCTGTACATTAGTAGCATCTGTCTTTGCTACATCACTCCCTGTATCATCTGATGCTGCAGACGCTTCTGCCTGATCCTGCGTTTTATCATCTACCTCCGCATGTACCAGATAAGCCGCAGGCGTAAGCATCATAAGTCCGGCACAGAAGCCGGCAAATCCTTTGAATAACTTCTTCTTATTCATATCTGCCACCTGCCTTTCCGGCTCTCGCCTTTGCCTTTGATGTCATATTCATACCAACAACAATCAGTATAACGATCACGAAGATCACCGTTGATAACGCCCATAAAGCAGTCTTGATCTCTGTCTGAGAACCCTTGGTCGCATTTACGACATAAGTACTGATCGTATCAAATGTAGCCGGCTTTGTATAACTCGCAATGAAATAATCATCTAATGACAAAGTTATTGCCAGTGCAAATCCTGAAATCACACCCGGTAAGATCTGTGGAAGGACTACTTTTATCAGCGCAGTAAATGGTGATGCACCCAGATCCATCGCAGCCTCATACAAGCTTCCATCCATCTGCTTTAGCTTTGGTACAACTGACAGATAGACAAATGGTGCAGACAGCACGACATGTCCGACTACCAGCGGCACATAGGATTCCTTACTGACACCAAATACTACGATCAGCAGGATACAGATTGAAAAACCGGTTACAACATCTGCATTTACAACCGGAACCTGATTCATCGCAGATACGATCCCCGATGCAAGTTTCTTGGAATAAAATGCACCGATCGCACCCAATGTTCCAAGCAGAGTGGCAATCAATGCAGATCCAACCGCAAGAAGAACCGTACCCCAGATCATATCTGCAAGCTCAGGCTTGGTAAATAATGTAACATAATTCTGAACGGAAAATCCGTGTATTGTTCCGATATTTGCCGAATCCGTAAAACTATAAACTGCAAGGATCAGAATCGGCAGATAGAGGATCACCAACATCAATATAATAAAAGCAACCCGAAATCCTTTTTTCATTATAACAATGCACCTCCTCTGTTGTTGTCTTCTCCCTCATATTTATTTGTAAAGAGAGTAAAGATTAATATGATCAACAGAAGCACCAGTGCGATCATGGATCCATTGTGCCAATCGTATGCAGCAAAATAGCTGCCTATCAGACTACCCATAACATAAGTGCTGTTATACAACATATCCAATACAACATAGTTCGTCATAGACGGAAGGAATACCATCACGATACCACTGATGATACCCGGAACAGATAACGGAAGCGTCACCTTTAAAAATGTCTGAACAGAACTTGCGCCCAGATCATTTGCTGCTTCTAACAGACTGTTATCTAACTTCATCAATGTTGTATAGATTGGCAGGATCATAAACGGAAGAAAGTCATATACCATACCGATCACGGAATTCAAAAACGGATAATATGCCAGATTATGCTCGATCAACGTCAGGACTTCCTTTAAAGCAGTCAGTCTTAACGTAAAATTGATCCACATCGGAAGAACAAAGATCATAACAATAATCGACTTTTTCTTCCATTCACTTCTGGCAAGTATATAGGCGATCGGGTACGCCAGTAACAAAGCTGCTGCCGTCGATACACAGGCGATCGCAAAGCTGTAGGCAAGGGTTCCGATCGTGTTCGGACTGGTGAAGAATCCTGTCAGGTTCTCCAGCGAAAACTGTCCCTCCCCATTTGTAAATGCATAATATATAATGACTATAAGCGGTGCAACCACAAAGCATATCAGGAACAATGCATATGGCACACACAGTTGTTTTCTGGAAAAACGTAATGTACTCATCTCTGTCTCCTTTTGCTTTCGGTTATTTCTTAAGTTCAAAGTGGATCTTATCCTTTGGAATCACAAGGCTGACAAAGTCATCCATATTCCAGAGATATTCATCGTGAACAATAAAATCTTCCTCATTCTCCGTACGGACTACATAGCTGTAGTGGTCTCCTTTATAGATCAGGTTAATGATATGACCGGATATGATACCTTCCTCCTGATCATCACTCATCGTAATATCATCCGGCTTGATCGTTAAGATCACCTTGAGCCGCTCATGATCGATGACATCTCCGGACGCATCCATTAATACACCATCCTCATAATGAGACGACGGAACGATCTTACTCAGATCACACTCAAGCTCACCATCTAAGAATTCCAGCTTATAATATTTGTCAACTCCTGTCTCGATGCGGTTCAGTGCTTTCTCCGCAGGCATAACATGAATGCCATCCGGCTCTACGCTAAGTCCAACCATGTCGCCTACCTTTGCAGACTTTGTGGACTGTATCACGATCTCATTTTTACCGGACTGTACTGTGATCTCATAATGAACACCCTTGAATACCACAGAGATAACCGTTCCTTTTACTGCTCCCTGCTCCGGCGACACGATCAGGATATCCTCCGGACGCACTACGACATCCACCTGTGTTCCATGCTCTACATCATCCAGGCATTCGAATTCCGCACCACAAAAACGAACCTTTAATTTGCCTGTCATGATACCATTAAAAATGTTGCTTTCTCCGATAAAGTCCGCAACGAATGCATTCTTCGGCTCATTGTAAATATCCTCCGGCGTACCAATCTGCTGGATACGTCCTTCTGACATTACAACGATCTTATCTGACATTGTAAGCGCTTCTTCCTGATCGTGGGTTACATAGATAAAGGTAATTCCAAGTCTCTCGTGCATTTCCTTTAATTCGAGCTGCATCTCTTTTCTCATTTTCAGATCCAGCGCACCGAGCGGCTCATCAAGCAACAGAATCTCCGGCTCATTTACCAGTGAACGTGCGATTGCAATTCTCTGCTGCTGTCCACCGGACAATGTCTGAACGCGTCTATCTTCAAACCCTTCAAGATCTACCATCTCAAGAGCTTTTTTTACTTTCTTTTCAATCTCAGCCTTTGGAAGCTTTTTCAGCTTCAGGCCAAATGCGATATTGTCATAAATATTTAAATGTGGAAACAATGCGTATCTCTGAAATACCGTATTGATCGGGCGCTTATTTGGCGGCAACTTACTGATGTCCTTACCATTTAATAAAATCTCCCCCTCTGTCGGCATCTCAAAACCGGCTATCATTCGAAGTGTGGTCGTCTTACCACAACCGGACGGCCCTAAAAAGGTTACAAACTCTCCACGCTGCACCTCCAGATTAAAGTCATCCACAGCCGTAAAGTTATCATCAAAATTTTTTGTGATATGCTTTAACTCGATAATGTTTTCCAATTATTTATACACTCTCCTTTTCAAGTTATTTATAATTTTTATCATTAGACAAAAATCAACTAATTCTAACATATCCGGGAGAAAATTAATATATATTTCGTGTTATTTTTCTTAGGTTTTGTATAGATTTTTCATACGGATTTTTATTGTGTAAGTACCGAAGCATACAGTCTGACCAGATCTGTCTTATCACCGAATTGAAGATGAACCGAACCGGAATCTCTCTTCTGAAGCCGGACATTTTTATTTGCTGCAAGATCGCTCAGATGCACGTTGGAATTCAGCCGTCCATACCAGCCTTCCGGAGTCTGCGTAAGCCCTGTGACTGGAAGCTCAGCCAGCAATTTCTCTAATAATGTGTCCTTCCCTGACGGCTGCAAAGAAATATCAGCTTCAACGCTCACCACCTCATCAATATTCAGATCATTATAAAACGTATGAATCCGGTCAACTGCTTCTATATTATCCGTATGAAAGATCAGATAACTCTGACCGGTATTAGAATCAACAAGGAAAGTGATTCTCCAGAGCTCACTTTCCCCGTTGCTTTGAAATGTTGTTATAGACTCATCCTGTCCGGTGACTGTCAGTTCCCCGGAAGTTAGGCAAAAATATTCAGCCGTATTTAACAAAAGATTTTTTATTGCTGTCGGCGTCAGATGAGCATGAGCCACCTGGTACACGCCCCATGTGCTCACATCCGCATCGATCTGCATCTGTGCATCTACCTCCTGCACTCCGGCAAATACTTCTTCAATGTCCATTTTCTCATTTATAAAAAATTGCAATGCTGCTGCGATCCAGACAAGCAGCACCATGTAAATCTTCGCCGATCTTTTCATGTACACATCCACCACCCTTTTTCTATATTCTGGACAATATCATATATTTTTATGCTCAGCGAAATATTTTTACATTACAGGTCATTCCTTTCTTATAAAAGAAAATGCTGTCAGACATATAAATGCCTGACAGCTCATCGACTACAGAAATCTCCAGCTCTCTATTTTATCTTCATCTTCTTTGTAATTTCCTTTTTTAACAGGAACTTCTTATATACCATCTTCTTTCCTTTCGGGACCTTGATCGTTGCTTTTGTATAGATCTTTGAAAATGCTTTAGAGCCAACAGTCGATGCTGTTAACTTTGTTGACTTGATCGTAATGGTCTTCAGATTTGTGCATCCATAAAAAGCATAATTTCCAATCTTGGATACATTTGCACCGATCGTTACTTTTTTCAGCTTCTTTCTGTTTACAAAGGCACGGGATGCGATCGCCGTTACCTGATATGTTTTCTTTCCAATCTTCACAGTCTTAGGAATTGAAAGTGATGTGATGGTATTTGAAGTAACTCCGCCAAAGGCAACCGTCTTTGATGATGTAATCTTATAGATCATCTTATCCTTGATATAGATATCACCCTTCCGGTATCCACTCTTCTGTCCATTATCAAATGACTCTGTCTTGTCGGTTTTGAAGGTCTTTACGTTCCTGGCTTTTTTCTGTACCTTGGATAACTGATATGGATTGATCTCGACAAATACCGGTGAATCGTTATTGGTTACATACCATATAACCGTACCGGATTTGGTTACAACCGGCTCACACATCGCAAGTGCCAGTGGAGAAGAACAGATCTCCGAGGTTTTATTTCCACTTTCATCTAGCAGCACCATCTTCGTTGTATAAGTATTCTTCACTGTATTCTTTTCTTCCCATAATAACAGGAACTGTGTTCCCGACAATTTTACAAGCTTTGGATTCATAACCGTGATCTTATCCTTCGCTGTATAGTTCGTGATCCACTTTGCACCTGTCTGCAAATGTGTCTTCGATCCTGCATTCACATAGATATTTCTTACAGAGGTCTTTTCGTTCTTGATGCCTGTTCCGGTCAGAATATAGTTATTGGTTCCAAGCTTCAGATCATTTAATGTATAACCGGTATAGTTATATCCTGTGTCTCCCGGAATCGCAATAACCGTTCCATACATGGACGGATCCTTTACCTGATCTCCGACTTTCGTTGCTGTAAGCGCAATACCCCTTGGATAAGCATCTCCCAGATCTGCACGATAAATGTACTTACCATCTGTTTCAATCTGCTGTGCAAATGAATGGCTGACATAACCCTCTGACAGATTCATAACATCATAATACGAATCTGCCAGCTTCATATTGCTCTCTTTTACAACAAAGGTACAGTTCGCCTGATGATGATATCCGTCGCTGCTGGCAAACATCGTATGACAGGTGTGTATATATAATTTACCTGCTGTTTCTGTCATTGAAAGTCCACCTGCATCAAATGGCATATATGTATTTGCTCCCTTGATCCGGCAGGCTCCGATCCGCTTCCAGTTTTTATCATACTTTACAACACGGATAACTTCCTTTGTCTTGCTCTCCTTTGTATTTGACTGTCCAAATACAAGATAGTTGTATTTCTCTCCATTATAATATCCGCCAAATAATGGCAGCTCACATTTAATCTTCTTCTGACTCTTTATCCTGTAAGAGGAATCATAAATCTCCCGAACCACATATCCTCTGATATATTCCACACGTTCAAAGGTTCCATCGGACTTTGCATTCAGATAGGCAGTCTGTACATTTCCATATGTATATCCACTGTTGATGCTCTGATGCATGGTGGCCGATGCCGCACCAACTGCTCCGGTCGATTTATAAGTTTTACTGCTCTTTGACAATGTGGAATTTGTTACCTTGATTGTGATCGTCTTTTTCACATTGATCGGGTCTGCCTTGATCGTGATCGTTGCCGTTCCCTTTTTCCATGCATTTAAATTGCCATTCTTATCGACACTTACGATCTTTGGATCTGAACTTTTATAAGTATAGTCCAGAGCAAAGCCACCATTTGTACTGCAGGCGGCTGTTCCCGATGCTCCTACCTTCATACTGGCCGGTGCATTCACACGGAAGGTTGTCGGATATGTCCAGTCAAATGTTTCCAGATAATAATTGTCATTCTTTTTCTCTACTACTACACAGGTGGATTTGTCCATGAAAAATGTATAGACCGGGTACTTTGTCTGTAACCGTATCTTCTCTTTTTGCTTTGCTATGTCGTATTCTGTTAATACCGTCTCATCTGTTTTTACGATCAGAGACTTTGCTGTGCTGTTTAATGCACATCTTGGTCCGATGCTTGTAAGGTCAATATATCCATCGCCGTAATATGAATCAGCTGTGTAAAACGCCATCTTCAATGCTTTTTTATTTGCAATGTTGATTGGTGATACGGATACACTGCTATCAATCAGGTTAATACTTGTAGAGCTCTGGGTTACATCATTTATATCATACTGATTCGAATCTATCAGTACACAGATGTTCCCATTAAATGTAGACAGAGATACCAGATACCTGCCATTTAACATCCGGATCGGAGCCTTATGTGCAAACCATCCATTCTGGTAGAGATACATCATATTCTCTCCCTTGATCGTGATAGAATTATCGCTGTTTACCTTGCCAGCCTTCAGACTTGCCATGCTGTGATCATATCCCCAATATCTCCAGTTCTCTGATCCTCGGTAATAAAAATTACCATTCGTTTTATCAAAGCCTGCAAATTCATATATCTCACTTCCACATTTGGTCGTACTCAATAATTTTCCTTTGGAATTGAACAGATACAATTTATCTTCATTGGTCGCAATATAATATCTTCCATATGAATCGACTCCAAATGTAGATATAGGATTTGCCCAGTTCGCACCAATATCCAATGTTTCAAATGCCTGCTTATTTACTGTTCCTGTCTTAAAATTATAATTTGTGATCTCTAAATCACATGTACAATCATAAGAACCTGTATTTTCGTTATTCGTATATGATACATCCGTTTTCGCAAAATATATGGCATTATCATCCATATAAGACTCTTCAACCCCACGTTCACTTGTATATACCGTCGTATATGTATTCTTGGAAATATCATAGAATACGATCTCGTATGTCCTGTAATTTCCATAAACCTCACCTACTGTATGGACAAAATAAATTCCATTCTTCTCCGGTGAATACATCATATCATTGTAGGAGGTCGTCTCCCCAACCTTATCCGCATTCAGCTTTACCGCCTTTACAGCCGATAGCTCCGCTTCTGTCTGGTCTGATTCAGATACTGTCTGTGTCTGCAATACAGCCTTTGCAGAATCTTCCTTTGCCTGTACCATAGCCGGACTTCCGATCAGTCCAACACAAGCGGCAATTCCAGCTAATGCCACAGTTAATTTCTTCCATTTTTTCATAGTCACTCGCTCCTTTTCATTTATATGATCTGTCTTCCTCTATTCATCTCCGCAGATATTAAACATATTTTATCATGGCATTTACGCTCTGCACAATCACTAATCTACAGATGCTGTAAAATTTTTTCTTCCTTTCCATATCGCGGCAGCAAAAAAACAGGCAACCACCAGATCTTCGCAGATATGCATTCACTCTTTATCATGCATATCCAGACTGATAACCGCCTGTTTTTATTAATTTGTATTTCGTTAATATCTTTCAGGAAGAACATATTTCTCCTGATAGTCGATCATTTCTTTGTAAATTCTCTCGCAGTTATTATGATCTCTGTAGTAGAAGAAGTCATCGGCACGTTTTACATACTCCGGCTTCATCTGACAATCATTCTGCATATACTCGATCAAAGTATCGATCAGCTCATCATTATCATGACAGATCTCACCAAATGCCATCGTATCATAATGAAAGGTTCCTTCTTCGTAATGCTGTGGAATATCCTTATGATGCAGATATACCAATGGCTTTCTCATATAAGCAAAATCGAACTGAATACCTGAGAAGTCCGTTACCATCAGGCTGGATTCACAGAACATATCTTCATAGCTCATATCACCAACTGCAGGAACAATATCTACAAAATCATTCTTATCAAAATCTTCCACCTGAGAACTTACGATCGGATGTAAAACATATTTGATCCGATATCCGTATTTCTCTGCTGCTTCGATCAGACGCTTATCATTAATAAGTGCATTGAATACCTTAAAGTATTCGGATTCTTTAAACAGTGGATTGTAATCACGCTGCTCACTCTCACTGGTACGCACCGGCATTGCTGCCTGCATTCTCCAGGTCGGGCTGATCATAATCTGTTTCTTTGCCCGATCCTTCAAGCCATCATAACGTGGTACACCAGTCAGCTTCAATGCATCATAGCCAACATAATCATATACCGGTCGTGACAGGTTCTCGATCTCATACTTGGATGCACAGAAATAAAGTCTGAGATTGTCTCGCAGACGGTTCTGTGCGATCGCGATCTTCTGGATCGACATACCATGCTGAACACAGCAGACATGAAAATGCGGAAGATCACGGATAAATGCGGAATTCTTCAGCTTATATCCGTTAAACGCATACACAGTTGAATTCGATATCACCATCATATCTGCATATAAGAATACCAGTCTGTGCTTTAAGGAATCACGCACCAATGGCTTGTATCCTTCCTTCTTCAGGCGCTTATAATCGGTACTCTTCTTATCAACCAGATAATAATGCTTAATATCCTTGCTGTTTTGTGCACTGGCATATTTATACAGGTACTCGGATGAATCCCCGCCCTTGTAAATCTTATCAATATACATCCAGATTGGCTTTCTGGTCATAAATGGACGACAGATAAAGTACAGCATTCTGAATATCGCATACTTTCTTGTCCAGTTATCCTTCTTAAACATATCCTTCAGTAACTTAAGCTCTTTTACAAATTTCTGTGACTTGCTAACCTTACGGATCACCATACTTCTCCGCTCAGATGTCATCATATACTCTCTGTTATCTCCAAAGAACCAGTGGCTGTTTGTAAAGGCTCCACATACCCGACTGAAATGGGATGGGAAACGAAGTGTGATTGCCTCGATCTGCGTTCCGAATTTCGCCTCACAGGATATTGCTGTTTCATTTTTCTTTGCGACCGGAATACTCAGATGGAAAGAATGCCTCTTACAGATAGCTGCTCCAAATGCCTTTGTCAGACCATATCGTCCGTTATATTCGATCTTATATTTGACATTGTTATATTTGAAATAAATCTCGTCCGCCATGGAGTACAGGATTGGATGAACCGTTCCATCGATCTCCAGCTTACCATCTCTGTAATTGATGAACAGGATGTTAGTGCTTAAGCTCATAACTGAATTAAACAGGGTATCCCCGATTCCATAATAGATCTTTCCTGCAAGGAAAAATCGCTGAAACTTATAATCCTGTCCATTTCGTAAGATACCATACACCCATTTCATCGTATCACCTGTGATACAGGCCGCTATCTTATTCCGGTTCAGCATGATACTCTCTTCAATCAATCCAAGTGCCTTACCTATCAGTTCCAGATATTCCTCGCCATGGCCTTCCTCGATCACATGCTTGTTCCGATTGTCCATGTTGCCTTCAAATCTGGCATGTATGGAATACATGAAATTATACTGGATAAATACCGGTATCCTTCCATATTTTTCTTTCATTTCTGTTAAGAACGGCATCCAGAATTCTGTAATAGAATCAAAATACCACTCCTGCATATACAATCCACGATAAAATGTAATATCATGTTCCTCATATTCGTATGCTGTATATTCCACACCCGGAAGATATACAACCTTCATTTCTTCTGCCATCAAACGAAGGAAGAAATCACGTTCTATTTCCAATCCCAGTGATGTATTGACATTATGTTGTTTTAAAATATCCGTTTTTAAAATTGTTCCTGCAAAAGTAAATGGATAACAGTCGTATTTATTCTTCAAATCGATCACATAAAATGCTTTTAATTCCTTTTTACTGTCTGTAACTTTTAAGAAATTACGAAATGCACCTTTCGTTGCATTTGCAAATGTTTTTGCGATCATATATACATGATGTCCCGGGCAGATTGTAATTCCATTTGTAAGGATCTCTGCCAGATTCTCTGAGATCACATCTCCGGCTTCTATAAATGCACAGTAATCTCCCTCTGCTTTCTCTGCCATCTGATGATATGCTTCTGCCGGTGCAGTATATGCGGTATCGTCAATTGTTACCGTAAATGCAGGATTACCGATCCTGGTGATCACATTATTATACCAGTCTTTATCTGCTGTTACCTGACTGGTATTCAGCACAAACTGAACCGAATACTCTGCCATCTGTGCATCCGAAACTACAGTCTCTGATTTCTTTTCTTCTTTTTCTTTCTCAGTCTCAGCATGCTTCTTCTTTTCACCCATACTGATCTTTTCCTGAGAAATATCATCCGCCGACAGATCACTGTCGCCAATATCAGTACTGCTTCCTTCTGCAGATGCCATACAGCCTTCCCCTGCTGCATTTGCAAATTCTTCACCGATCCGGACTTTATTATTCTTACCAAGCCCATATGCCGCCATCTTTTCAAATACTTCAATGGTCGCCTTGTTTAATTCTTCTTTGTCCGTTAAACAACACAAAATGGATAATTTCATCGTCCATCTCCCTCACAACTACTTTACTTTCTTCTATATAGTATCATTCATTTCTAGCATTTTACATACAGAAATTATTTTACCTAACTTTCTTCTATAACGCAAGTAATTGTTTTAATCTTATATTCATTATTTTCTTGATTTCATTTATGATCTGTGCTATAAAGTAAACAGTGTTTACCATTTGAACAAAAAGGAGTGAGAACAATCCGAGAAAGTACAAAAGCAACCAGAACGGCAATCCTTACGAGTGCCAAAGATATCTTTCTGACATATGGATATCAGGAAGCTTCCATGCGCAGGATCGCAGCCAAAGCCGGAATCACCCCCGGAGCAATCTATAAACACTTTTCCGGCAAAGAAGATATGTTTGAAGAAATCTTTGCGGAAAGCGGAAATAAGCTTATGCTGCTTTCCGAATCTATGTTGCAGGCAGATTTTACTTCCATGACAGATGATCAGTTACTTCAGGTCCTATATTCCGGGATATCCATCCGCACCTTTGAGCTGTTAGAGGATGACATGCAGTTATTTCACATGCTCTTAAAAAATGACTCCGGTACATACCTGAGCCGTTTTCGTAAAATCTACATTGAACAATGCACCGGATTTGCAATGCAGTATTATTCCGAATTATACAAACGAGGACTTGCATCAAATCAATTATCAGAAAAAACAGTCTATATTCTCTCATCCTCTGAGTTCTCGATGGTCTGTGAAATAATCGCAGATGATTCCTGCAAAAACGGGATCACACCTGAGTGCAAACAGGCATTTTTAGAAGCAATGAACATTCTGCTTCATGGACTGGAAGCAGCACTTGGAATAAAAAAACAGGAGGAACCAAAACATGGAAAAAATTAAGATTGAAAAAGGAACCGTACAGGAAACATTATTAATTCCTCTATATGGAAGGAAATGTGCCAGATCATCGAATTGGAATTTGATTAATATGGAGGCAGCTTAAAATGGAATATGGATTTACGCAGAAATTATTTGGATATTTTTATCACAGCTCCTGTATGAAGCAGGCAGCAAAACAGAAATTGAATATTAATAAAAAAGCAATAAAGCAGGAATATGTATCGATTATGAAAAATGCGAAGGACATTGGCAAATCCAGACTTATGAGTTCCTATTGCATGGGAGCATATTTTATCGCCTTAAACCGTAAAACCCCACTGTCACCAGAAGCCTGCTATGAACTGTACAAGGACGGCTTATCTTCCAACAAGCTGTTTCATATAGCGGTTGGAAATGCCAACAGCTATCTTGATAAAAAGAAGATGCCGGACAGACGGAAATGGTCAGCAGATTCCCATTTACGCAGATATGAAAACGACTGGGTTGTTGATATTATCGAAGGAACTCCACAGGATGATTTTGAACTTGGTTATGATTATCATACCTGTGGTATCTGTAATCTGTGCCGGGATGAAGACTGCTTTGAACTGGCAAAATATCTGTGCCGCATGGACTATGTTCTTGCAGACATGATGCAGATGAAGCTCATCCGGACAAAGACGATCGCCGAAGGTGCAGATTCTTGCGATTTCCGATATGGAAGAAAATGATTTTATACGACCGGCAACATTCAAATACGAAAAAATTAATAAACAAAGAACACAAAAACTGCCGCCAGTTGAATGACTGGCGGCAGTTTTTACTCTTTCTTATACTTACACTCTACTTTTTTCTGTGAGCGCTACACATCTAATACCAGATTATTTAATCTTGACTGTTTTTACAGCACTCCATTTTCCATACACCCGGTTTCCGGTAGAATCCTTCTTAAATGCACGAACCTTAACGTAGTATTTCTTTTTAGATTTTAATCCGGTTAATGTCTTGGATAATTTCTTTGTTACTTTTTTCTTTGCTCCACTCATATTTTTCTTAGAAGAATAACAAATCTGATATCCATATGCATCTTGACTCCAATAGTGTACAAATTCTTTTTAACTTTTTAGATAAATTATCAAATTTCCTGATATCTGTAATAAAGCATAAAAGTCCAGATACAGCATTTCTGCCATATCTGGACTTCTACTAAAATATACATGTTACCTGTCCTGCTTGTGTCTTTAGTCTATAATTGCCTTAATTTCCGATTCGCTCATATCGGTTACATCCATGATCTGTTCTAAGGTGTAGCCTTTCTTATGCATTTTCAGGATAATATCAACTCTTTCTTCCGATCTTCCTTCTAATCTTCCTTTGACCTTACCTCGTGCTTCGCCTATTTTTTCGCCTTCTGCCCTGCCAGCAGCTTTGCCAGCGGCTTCGCCCTTCGCATATCCCATTTCCTCTACGCCTTCACTCAGATTACACATGATCTTCACCTCGTCTCTGATACCGTGTCTGTCTACTGGTATGTCATACTCTTGTTTCATCAGCTTCAATTTTTGTTCTGCCGTCATTGTCTGTGACAATAGCGTTCCAAGTAAGCGATGCAGTTCATATCTTTCTTCCTTAAGCGGTATCTCCTTTGCCAATCCGATCATCACGATGTTAGGAATATCCAGATTGCCTTTCCAGTCCTGTTCGCCAAGTAAATCATCTTTTACCATATGAATATGACTCAGACTGTTCTCTTTCATATTCATACAGATCCAGATGGAATACACCTGTTTGATCTCGTTATAGTCAGAACCTGTAAATTCCCGCTCTTTCTGGGATGACACCAGTCTTGCCGTATAGAAGATTGCCCGATTTAAGATAAAATACTTTGTCGGTTCATTCTTCTGGGCTTCCAGATTAATGATCATTTTCGCCAATCCATCCCGCATCCGTACATAGAAGATAATATCAAAATATATCTTTCCCTCATCA